>BNJU01004747.1_pt1 | contig 86112 bp, 99 predicted proteins | sample 8539281 | NCBI WGS metagenome assembly BNJU01 (sample SAMD00202456, study PRJDB9452) | human saliva metagenome | isolation source: human saliva | place: Japan
AGAATATTGAACTTTCCAGTTGTATCTTTTGGTGATGGGTTTAGCGGTAAATCTGTGATTAAAATTCCGGGAATTGGTTTGCATTGAAATGGAATTGATGAATTAAGTCACTGACCAACAATATTACAATTTACAAATAATGAAGATGGAGTATATTTCGAGTTGAAAAAATTATTGAATGTTTTCAGGAGAAAAAATGAGCTTGTAATTTAAAAGTTTAATGGAATAGATGGAGAAATTTTCTTTAGATAAGTTTTAAAGGAAAAAAAGATAGTATTATATTTTATCCAAAGATAATACACCTGAGTTGCACTGGAGCTATTCAATTTAGCGAACTTGGGATGAATTTGAAAAGTTAGATACCGTTATTATCGGTATTAATAAAATTCGCAGTCATAAAGTTTATTGAAAAACACAATTTAACTGTCGAGTTGTTCTGATGAAGATATTTCCAATTTCAAGTATTTTGACGTTTAAATTAAAGAAATATATGGAAAGAGTATGTAGAACTGTAAGATCTTTTATTTTGGATGATGAGGAAATATTTTAAAAAGAGATTTAGAGATGTAAGGGTTAAGACCACGCTATAAAGTTTAAACGTTGGAGGGAATTACAGTATTGGAGGAGATTTTTATAGAACATTCAAATATCTTAAAGATATTTATGGAAAAAAGTTTATAAACTACTATCAAATCAATTACATTTCATCCTAACAGGGATGGTAATATTACAACAGGCAGTTGTATTTTTGTGGAGGAAGAAGGTGGTTCTTTGAAAATTGTCATATTTCTATGTCCAGCCAGAGAACAAGTTTTTGAAAAATGAGCATATTTCAAGCTGATACTAAAGAAATTTATTGTATATTTTCAAAATTTTACAAATACATATCAAGATAGATGATTTTAAAAAGATGATTGAGGATGGTATTGTCGACGATGATATAATTGGGATTTCTCTGTCAACAAAGCCTGATTGCATTTTAGAAGAGCAATTTAATGACACTAAAAAAATTTTCAAAGAACAGAAATTTAAGACACGAACGGACTACGGACATAATTATGAACTTTAATAAAAAACTAAACAGGGTCATACTTTGGCTAGTTTATAAATGCTGTTAATTTAATTCATAAATTTGGATTCAGGATTTGTACACATATCATTGTTGGACTTCCTTGGGATGATGAATTGGATGTAGAGTCACAAAAATTTTGTATCTCAAAGTTGAAGGGTTGATTACATTCCTATATATTGTAAAATACAGTTTAGGAGAAATGTACTTAAATGACGAAGTTAAATTAATCAGTAAAGAAAAAATTTGTTGAGATTTAATTTATTTCTTTTAAGAAATCTTTGGCGAAAAAATAATTTAAAAGACTACCTTGTGTTCACAGAAGAAAATAATTTATTTGTAATTGGAATACGAGTTGACAGAGAAATTAGAGATGAAATTTTAGAAAAATGGAAAAAATAATTTGAACTTAGGGAGGATTTTGTTTAATAGACACGGAAGGTAGTGGCAATGAAAGCTATGGACTTTTTAATTGTTATTAGACCTATAATGATTGGTTGCTTCAAATTCTCATACTGCGGAGCTTATGAAGCGGATTGAATTCAAGTGTTGTAAAGAGACATAAAAGTAATTTTATTTACATGGAAGTTTTAAAGAAATACATATGGGGTCATGCGAACATTGAGCTAGTTAATTGGAATATTGGATTTGATACGGACGATGATAGAATAAGAGTGCTAGATATTGCAAAAGTAGAGATAAAATTTTCTTTGTTCCTATGGTTGTTGTTGCTCCATCCGAATACTGTTTAAGACTAGTTTATTGATCCAAATGGAAGTTTTACGTTATTGGTTCTAGCTAATTGGTGAGTGCCATTGAAATTACAAATATTAATGGGGTTGACGATTGCGATTTGGAGGGTGTATAATAATCCTTAAATACAGCCCAACTGAATGTGGAATGATTACTGGTAACACAATTTGGCTGAAAATAAGATAAATATAGGCAGTTTAGTTATGAACAGAAGATGGCGTTGCATCTGCAATTATGAAATTGACGGTGGAATTGACGAAATGGCTATTTATATAGAATAAGTAAGTGCCAGACATGTTAGATACATGATTTAAAACCGTTATAGGAGGTTATAACAAGATTTCTTCAAGACACAATTCTTGGAGATATGTAAAAGAAAAAATAAAAATTAGTAGGTACATTAAGAACTTCAACTGGAAGAAATGGATATAACAAAGAAGAACTCTTAAAAGATTCTTAGAAACTGTGATAATAAGCATCTGCGTGGATATTATATTAATGATAAAATCAATCCATTTAAAAATAACGGAATTGGAAATACAAAAGAATTTTGAATATACTAAAATGGAAAAGTATTTTGGAGAGAGTTAATGGTAACACACAGTTGCTAGAGGTTTTTCTTCAGAATTAAATACGGGTATAGGAAAATCATGCTGGAAACTACCAGGAGGCACAGGAATTTACCAGGAAGTCTTTCTTGGATTCAGATAAATATAATTTTACTGATGATGAAATACTGATAGCGCTTTTAGTTTCCCGGAACAATTGGAAATTATTACTGCAAAATGCGACAATTTCTGGAGCAGAGGCGGTTGCCAAGCAGAATGCGGAGCGGCAACTGCAATGGAATGCAACAACAATTATGGGGTATAGCGGAACTCGGAACAATCTTTAATGTTGCATACTGCAAATGCTTATGGTATTAGGTTTGGTTTGTGATCCTACTTGAAACTGTAGAATTTCATATTACGCATAGAAATGGTTCAGGAACAATTAATGCATTGGTAACAAGTGATATTGCACTTGCAGAGGTTGAATATATAGTGCCTTTTGATGAAATTGAGTTTCCAAGCTATGTATGAAGTTAGTACTTAAAAACATTGAAGCTGCTTTGAGCGGATGTGCCTTGTCATCAGCAAAAAAATAGAATGTAAAGTATTTCCCAAATAGATTAAGTTAATGGGCTTTTAGTCAGATTATGCAGAAATGGGTGGAACTGGTAGACACACTTCTATCTTCGGGGGGGTAGTAAACAAAACGTGAGGTTCAGATCCCTTTTTCACTGCACCAACTCCGTTGTTATACATGAGTTTTCGTAACCTAAAAAAACAGTGACAAAAGGCTTTATTAGTGATAGAAATGAATTTTATTTAAAAACTAACGGATGCTAGCTGTTAAATAAAATAAATCAACTAAAAAAGATATCTATATTGAAATTAAAAACATTTTATAAATTTTAATCATTTTCCGATTTTAAATTGACATTGGGGTAAAAATATTGTAAAATAATTGATGATTTTTTAAAATATTTTCTAACTCGCAATTTTTATGTTATTAATTTTGTTTATACCAGAGATTTTAAAAAATTGTGATATTAAAAGGGTGAATAGGTGGTGTAGAACACTTTTAAAGGTGAAGCATATCACATGACTTTAATTGACCTAGTTAGGCACCTATTAATTTGGTTTTGTACCAAAAGTAATAGCTCCATACCTATCCACAACACTCAGGGGCTTCATACTTGTTTAGTTAGCAAAAATATTTGTGGTGGACATTGGTGAAGCATCAGCTTTTATTTCTGCAAATAAACAAGTGGTAGTGGGAAGTTAAATCTATTAGTGAGATTATGACTGCATGGGTGTTGTGTCAAAAGGGTAACTATCGAAATGACAGTTTGGATGAATTGGGATATGAAATTTGTATTGATGAAATATGTAGACATAATAGACATATAAAAAAGCCAGGTGTCGGACTTGGAGGCGCAAGTTTTCCTACTCATATTAAGTTCGACAACTGAAAGATAATTAGACTGCAATAATAAGCTACGCTGAATGGGCATATATTTAACAGTAGTCAACATAATTGGAATTATATAAAAAAAGTTGTTATGGGAACTTTACTTGCAATAGAAATAGAATGAAAAAAGGTATTTAGGTATTGAGATAATGACCGCTTGCTGATAAATTGAAGAAGCATCTAAGTCTTATCCTGGGTAACTGTAAGTGTTATAGACTAATATCCTCAAGAGTCAAAACTTATTATTTCACAACAGATGGGTGCACATCAGGAGCTACCATACAAGTTTGGCCTCAAGTATCAAATGTAATACATTACAATTAATGATGCTTTAATACATGAAACACTATATGAAAGTTGATTTACTGCAGCGGGTCATACTCAAGGCAAAATGTTGCAGTTAGAGTAGGATCAAAGTTTCAGATATGTAATTTGTACAGGAGGTATTCAAATCAGACAAATTCTTGTGCGGTCCAATGATGGGTGAAACTTTGTGCCTCTAATGTTACTGCAAGCTGTGGTGGATACCTTTTTGTATTTCAGGAGCACACCTAAAGCTGTAAATTTTGTAGATGCATTAGATGTTGATATTTGTCCTGTGTGCCACAGCCTTTGTATTACATACAGCAGAAAATCGAGTTGAAGCTGACATTTAATGGACTGTGAATGTGGTTCTTGCTCATATATTTAATAATCAAACAGACCTTTAGTTAAACTATCAGACTCAAGAGCTGGAGATTAGAAAACAAGTAGGAAAGAGAATAAGGGAGGGTACTATGGACGAAAGGTTAAGAGTTGAGCCCTTCCTGGTCAGGAAGGAACAGATATAGATACAAAAGAAAATGAGTTGTATCTGAAAATATTGAAGAAGGTAAAAGGAGTTGCAACTGAAAATGTTGAAAACTTCTACTTGGAAAAAGAAATAAAAAAGAAAGATAGCTAAGAGAGAAAGAAGAAACTCCTAGAAGCTAGAGAAAGATTAGAAAGACTGTAAGGAAAATAAAGAGTTGTCCTCTGATGATGCTCTCAACAAGTTCTGAAACAGTGAAAATTCAGAATCCAGGAGAAGGGTAAAACAAAGACTGACCCAGAAAGACGTGAAAAAACAGAAGGGTCCAGAAAGATCAGAAAAAGACCTGAGGAAAGAAAAATCAAGGTTGTCTCTGATAACAGTTTAATAGTAAAATTCAGAATCAGAAGAAATAAGCAAAGCCTGTTGAAAAAGACGTGAAAAGAGCTCTAGAAAATTTTGAGAGAGAGATCAGAGCGTCCTGCAAGAAGAAGAGAGATCAACTGAAACTGGTAATGCTTCAGAAGGAAGACCTACCAAGGAGAGAGAAGGACCTACCGAGGGTGGACCGTGAGAAAGAACCCTCAAATGAGTTATTTGTGAGATCGTCTCTCATATAAGTGGGAGCGGCGATGAGTACCGTTATGAGGATGTTGTTACCGTCACGTTAACATGCCGGGTTATTTCTTTAGTTTGGGGAGCATTGTGGTTACATTGGTATCAGTAATTTTGTGATTGGGTCAGAATACGCACGAATTAATGGATAGTACCTAAAGTTAACAATGGTAATTACTGGATAACCCCAGCTTTCAATGTACCGGTTACTATGTATTGGATGGTTGCACCCGATGTATTTACCATTATAATTGTTAAACAGTATATGGTGGACTTGGAATAGTTTTATGAACCCTGCACTTTGCTGCAAAACTGCATTAATGGCGTCATTTAACATATTGGCAAATTTATGTTGCGCCTAACTCAGAATTTCAAATTTAATAAATTCCTCAACTTATTCTTCACTAGATGCTACAACTTTTACTATCAAAAGAACTCAAGTAAATTTTCATGAAGCATTTATAGGTGTAGAGGAGGCTGTATCGGCGAAGTTTCAACTATGTTTATTAATCAGACGGATATTTATTAATATAGAGGAGTTATTCAACCGATTCCACTTATATTTATCTCCACAGCTACTTGTTTAGCTCTTGAGAACTCTATGGCAAAAGTTACCAGTTCAACAATGGGTGGACTTATATTAGGGGCGTTCTTTAACAACTACTGATTGTGTATCAGCTCCTGTTAATAGAAAATAAATATTTTGCTATTGGTAATACAGCACTTATAAAATTTCAAAATTGCCGGAAGGTGTAAGTTATTCAATTCTATTTATAGACATACCACTTTTGGAAAAATATTGTGTCCCAAGTTTGGAAGGAGGATTAAAAGTAATGAAAAGAAACTAAATTGTTGATCAGTTATTTTAATTACAGGTGGGAACCCGTTCTTCATTTTTATAAAAGTAGTTTGCCTCCAGGTTATTGGCAAGAAAAGGCTCAATATGATGGCTTTAAAGGGGTTTTTTTTTTTTTTTTTTGTGATGCAGATAAGTTTGAGACTGTTGAAGAAAGGAAGAAAACTTATACAATAAAAACAAAGATAAAAAATATAGAAAAATAGAAGTTGCTAGAAATCAGATAGTATGAGCTATGTTTTCAGACTTTAGGAAAAAATGGTTATAAGTGGAGAGATATTTCATGCTTATATTTGTAAAATATTGATAAAACTATAGTCAGTTTTCAAAGTTTCAAACATAGCAGAAACACCGGACTTGGAAGCAGGTAACAACTGATGAATATGCGAAAAGTGTTGTCGGAAATAAGGTTACGACATCTAGTTAAAGGTTACATCGGATGCAGATAATGTCAAAGCGATATAGGGCATAATAAAAGTGTCAATGCGGTTTTAAACTTGGATTAAATGCTGCAATGAATAACATTACAAGAACTTATGAAAAGTAGGAGGATAATATGAAATTAAAAGATTTTCTTTGACATATTTTCAAATAACCCTGTACTTGTTCAACTTGTTGGGATGTGTTCCATGTAAACTATATTTAACAAAGCGTTGTAAATGCAATAGGTATGGGTTCATCAGTAATATTTTGTGTGCTTGTTTCAAGCAGTGTAATTTCAGGCCTTAATTTATTCGGATAAGTAGGGGCCGCAAAACATACTTCAGTAATTATAGCCATTCCAATAACATTAGTACAAATGTTTATCAGCTCCCATACCATTATATGATAGTTTGGGACTTTATACCACTTATAGTGGTAAGCTATTTAATCTTAGCAGAGCAGATCCATTGCATCAAAAATACAGTTTTCATCAATGATAGATGGAGATTGGACAAGGAATTGGTTTCCTTGTGCGTTGGTTAATACTGTAGTGTTCTAAGTGAGATTTTGGGTAATGGAACTTGGTTAGGATTTCCCAATTCTTGGAAAAAGTTAATGTAAGTGTATAGGTGTTATTACAAGCTCAGAGACATTTATTTATTCTGGGACTTTTTTTGTTGTGAGTTAATATATTAAGTAGAAAGTTAATGCTAAAAAAGAAGGAGGGTAACTAATGGGTACAATAGTAAAATTTTTAGTTGCATCAATTTTAGTAAATAACTTATGTTTTGGGACAATTCTTGAAATTTGTCCATTGATTAGTGTGTCAAATAAAGTTAGAAACGCTGCACATTCGGTATATGGGTGCGATTTACATTCGTAATTACAATTTCAAGTGCTGCCAACTTGGATAATCCAAAAAATATTGGATACTTTACAGGACTTGAATATTTACAGACAATCGTGTTTATACTTATATGTGACTTTAGTACAATTTGTCGAAATGGGTACTTAAAGATGAAGTCAAATCTCTATAATGCTTTGGAGTTTTTCTTCACTTAAGCAACAAACTGTAGTTTAGAGTTGCAGTGCAAATATACAAAAGAATATAATTGCTGAAACAATATTTGTCAGTTTAGAACATCTCTTGGTTTTTATTAGCCATTGTTGCTTGAAAGCTTCTATAAGAGAAAAATTGGGAAGTAACAGAAGTTCCTAAAATCTGAAGGTTCCTCCTTACATTAATTACCGTGGACTTATATCTTGCGCATTTTATGGATTTGAGTTAGTATAGAAATTTGAGATTGGGTGACCGTGCAGTTTCTTAAAATTTGAACATTTGCATTGATACTTGATTTATAAAAATTTTTTGTAAAGTAGATGAAAAAATTGCCTAAGTCAAGTAATTACAGACAACTAACGGTAGCATGGATTTCAAGGTTGTGATAGTCTTACAATGGTGCTAGGAATAAATACTTGTCTATATTGGGTGAATGACTTAGTTTAGAAACTTGCAAAACTTTGCAGGAACAGAGCTGGCAGTTAAAGTGGTAGCTTGTGTAATGTGTGGGAGATAAGATTTTGCAATGCATATATACTGGCATTAAGTTACAAGTAAACAACTCATTTTGAGAATAGACATGCTTATGGATGTTGAACTGTGGTACTTGTCAAAATTTTGTGGGTTCAATACAATAGATATGATAAATGGGATTGCAGTTGTAAATAAAAAGTATTGCAAACATAATAAATGCATGAAATCTGTCCAAAAGAACTGGTGATTTTAGTTCCTTATGACAAACAGTTATGGTAAAATGTAAAAGCTTTTCAGCCGGAAATGTTATTAAAATGCTTATAAATTTATAGATGTAATGGCTGTAAATGTGTGCAGAAGTATACCCTAGAAGCATTGTTATGAAAACAATTTAGCTGTTCTAAATTACAAACATGGTTTAGTAGAAAATTTACTTTTACAAGCTGCGGATAAATGTCCTGCAAATGCAATTCATCCAGGACTATTAAAAGAAATGGCTGAAAAGATAAATGAAGTAGCATAGATTAAAGACTGGAATAACCCGCTCTTTTTTTTATGTCAATAGGGTTTATTTAATTTTTTTATAAAAACTTGACGAAAACGTTTATATTATAATATCCTTAAGGTATAAATTTATCTATTTACAATATGTTAGGAGATCAAATATGAAATCATATTCGACAGAAAGATTAGAAATCTTGCATTAGTTGGACACAGTGCCAGTGGTAAGACTTCAGTTTGTGAGGGGCTTCTTTGTAAAATAGATGATTTTAAAAAGACTTGCTTGGAGTTGAGGACGAAATACCGTAACTGGCTGTTTTGATAAAGAAGAAATTTCAAAAGAGGTTTCTATTTCAACTGCAATTGCGCCGGTTGAATGGAGACTTCAAAATAATTCAATTGTACTCAGAATTGTTTGATTTTTAGTGGAGAAGTTTATGGTTCTCTTAGAGCATCAGAAGCTTTGTGGTTGTTTTAGTGCACAAAACAGTATAAGTAAAAGGGTTTCAAAGGGTCTTAAATATACTAGAAACATTGAATTGCAAGAATTATTTTGTAAATAAAATGGACAAAGAAAATGTAAACTTCATAAAAAGTAGTTAGTGATTTACACACTTGAAAAGCTTTTGGTAAAAGTTATTCCAATTTACACACTTGCATTAGAGCGAAGGCAGAAAATTTCAAAAGGTAATGTGTTTAAATGAAAGCTTATGAATATGATGGTTGAAAGAAAGTTAAAATTCCTGAAATAAGAATTGAAGTAAATCATGTTTATGATACAATGATAGGTTATTGCAGAAACAGATGATGAACTTATGGAAGAAGTTTTTTGATGGAAAATTTAGCCATGAAGAATTTATGAAAGGGGTAACAAGTGCGTTGTTGAGCGAGTTTCAGCTGTTCCTTCTAATTGCGTTTCAGCTACAACAGGGTCGGAATTGATGTGTTTGCTTGATATTATTACAGATATATATGCCTGCTCAAATGACAGAAAAGAGCAAAGAGGTTTTAAAATAGAAGATGATAATGTTAGAAAATTTCTGTAAATGAACCTTTTCAGCAGTTGTTTTAAACTATTGACTGACCCATTTATGGAAGAATTTCTATTTTTAAAATTATGGAGTGGAAAAATCACTAAAGATACAGAAATTTTTAATTCAACCAAAAGATAGAGGTAGATAAAGCAGCAGGGACTTTTCTTCTTAAGAGGAAAAACTCAATAGAAACATCTGAAATTAGTTGCAGGAGAATGTGGCCGTTTCAAAACTACTTTGACTGAAACAGGAGATACAATTTACGTCATAAAACAACTCTTTATAAGAATTAAGTATCGAAACCAAATCTTTATTTGCAATAGAACCTAAATCTAAAATGACGAGATAAGATTTCCTGACTCTTCATAAGTTACATGAAGAAGATCCACTTCGTAATATCTGAAGAAATTCCAGAAACTAAACAACATTTTAATAGGTGGACGAAACAACTTCAGATAGTTTTGGACAAACTTGAAAATGTTTGGCGTGGAAAATATTGTTCCTTTAAATTGCTTATAGAAACAGCAAAAGAAAATCGGATGTTCAAGGAAAACATAAAAAAACAATCAGGTAGGGCAGGTCAATATGGAGATGTATTTATAGTTGAGCCTGCAGCAGAGTTTAATTTGCAAGAGAATTTTGGAGAGGAGCCGTTTCCTAGAAATTTCCTGTTGAAAAAGGTACTCAGAATTAGTCTTGAAAAGAATTTACAACAGGATATCCTGTTGTAAATGTTAAAACAACCCTTTATGATGGTTCATATCACCTGCAATTCAACAAATGGCATTTAAAATAGCACTTCTTTGGCGACAAAAAGAATATGGAACAAGCATCCCATTTTAGCGACCTATAATGAAGTGGAGTAAAAATACCTGAAAGTTATATGGGAGATGTAATGGGTGACAAAATAGAGAAGAGGGAAAAATCTTGAGCATGGAAATGCTTGAAGATGGACTCAACATTCGTGGAGAAGCACCACATTCTGAACTTTTTATGCTACTATGGATTTGGGTCAATGACTCAAGCAGGAGACTGCAATGGAATTTGATAGATTATGGAAGAAGTTCCTGCAAATATTGCTGAAAAAGATTAATGAAGAGTCAAAACAGAAAATAGACAATTATAAATTACTCCGCCCTTCCACGACGCAAAAATATTCAGTAAGGGCGGGATTTTGATAATGAAACAACAAGGTTCCAGGAACCCGCGATGCGACATCGTGGAAGGAAAGGAAATATTATTTATAAAATTAATAACACCGCATAATGGATAAACAAAGGAAGGCGCCATACAGAAATGAAGATTACCTGCAGAGGAGAGAAAATGGCAGATAAGATATTGTATGCGAAAGATGTTTTTTCTTCGCTAAAAGGATTTCCATAATACAACTTCTCAGAAGATGTTATTTCAGAGAGTGGTTTGAGCAAAGGTGGAGTTTATAGATATTAGCAAAGTACTACTGAAATTGCTCTGATTTAATGGAAGATGGTTGACAATATAGATATATAATATAGTGAATGGTGCGACAGCTAATAAAAATTTAGATAAATATGATATTGTACCAAAACAGTTGTGGATAAAATTTTTGAATGATAATGAACTTTCTAAAGTTTACTATGTTCCTTCAAGAAAAACAATAGGTAGAAATTAAAGACTATTCTTGAAATTGAAAAGAAGAAACTTCGATTTAAATAAACTTTATAAAAAATTTGGTTTTCTTTTGATTTAATGATATAATTTTATAACAGATTTTATGAACAGTTTAGTTTTGGGAATAGAAATACAAGTACTAAAATTCGTTTTAAAGAGGCAAGTACTTCTTAAAATTTTTATTTATGATTATCTAAAAAATTCAAGAGGCCATTATAACTGCTCTTTTTTTCATTAACATAAAAAATTTTATGGTTTGCAATTTGTTTAATTGATTTGAAATTTTAGATAAGAGATTTATGAGAAGATGTGGAAATTATGTAATGATTCTGGGCAAAGGTGATGGGTGCAAAAAATATTTGAATAATACAGAAATACTTCTATGATTCAAAAATTTTTGAGAACAAAAGATAAAGTTAATAGAAAAAGGTTGATTCAAGCTATATATTAGCCTTAAATGATGTAATTAATATTTTTATTTATGAGAAGAACTTGAAAAACTGATAGTTTCAAAATCAAAAGAAATATTCATATTCTAAAACTTGATCATATTGTTTATGAAGATGAATATTATTGTTATGAATAAACCTAAAATTTATTATCATGCATCATCTAAAAGAAGATTATGAGAATAATTAAAATTGGATTTTATGATTGGATATTGCTTGAAAAGGAATTATAATCCAAAGAGCTGAAAAGACTTTTGTTCCTGCAATAATTAGTTAGATCTAGAAATATGGGGCTTGTTATGGAGCAAAAATTCAAAGGCGCTTAGAGAGTTAAATAGATTAAAAAGAAAATTCAATGAAAATATTATAAGACTATTGTAATTAGGAAGGTTAAGAAAAAGGAATTTTGTCGTGTGAAAAACTTGAAAAAAGACGAAGAAAAAGAATCGACTATTTCTAAAATGGTAAAGACTCTATGAAATTATATGAAAAAAATAATGATGAATTGGCCTACAAAGCAAAACTTATAACCAGAACATCAGATTAAGTCATTTAAGTAGTAAAGTTTTTATAATATAGGCGATATTAAATGTGGAAATGCAAAGTTAATAAGTAGAGATAATTTTAATTTAGAAGCCAATTTTTACATGCTGAAACAATAATAGATATTGTTGGAGATCACGAGTTATCTTAATAATATCGCACCAATGGATGAGAGTTTATATATATAATTAGAAGGAGAAAGTATTTTGTTGAAAAGTTATATAACTTTATGTTGTGCGTCATATTCTCTTCTCAGAACATTGTAGGAGAGTATTATGAAAATTTTAATTGATGAAAAGAGCTGAAAATGAACATATAGCAATGTAATTACCGGTGACGTTAAAGGTTGTAGTTCTTGAAGTGGCGTTGTTTTGAAAACCAATGGCTTCATGAGTAAAGCCTTTAAATGCCAGATAAAGTACACATTGGAAAATGTAGGTGGGTATAGATGTGTATACTCTTTGAATGGAATAAATGCAGTTAATGATACTGTAACAATGTTTCAACTGTGAGTTTTCTTTTTATTGAAATTTAGTGAGTGATGGAATGGTGTTTAAAAGGCATGTAATTCAGCCTGTCGAAGATGATAATAAAAGTTGTTATAAAGTAAAGAAAGCGGAGAAACTTTTGAAAATCAATGAATAGATGGTGTTGTGGCTTAAAGGTTGGAGCAACAGGCATCCGCTGATCAAAACCATCCGGTTTTCGAGTGGTATACCAGTAACTAAATGCTTTTGACTTTTTAAAGGTAGATGAATATAATGTATATGTGAGTAGAAAAATTCCAAAAGATGCATTTGTTGAAATTTCTATCGGAAAATTTTATGGTTTGGAATATTTAATATGATTATAAAATAGATTGTTATGTATGATGAGATTTAAATATAAGGGATGATAATATGGCTACTAAAGATTGCAAATTGATTATTTCACTACAATGGAGTCGAAAACGAAAGTGCAAAATTTTTAGACAGGAATACCCAACAAATGGTGGGGATATGGATGATTGCTATCTTTGAGGAGATGGAAAATATTTCTGACTGGATAAAAACAAGTTAAAGATTTTCTAATCAGACTTTATGTCAAAAGAATATGCTAGAAGCCCAATTTATTTTATCTGAGATTTGGATAAGAAATTAACATTATGGGTGTTATTCAAATAAGGCATTATCTAAATGAATTTTTGAAAATATGAGTGGACATATTGGATGTCAGTATGTCGATGACAAGAAAGAGTTATGCACACGTTAATGGTGAAATTTCTAGCTATATGTAAAGAAATGTTTTGACTAAATATTAGTACTTGTTTAAGGAAAATGAAGCTAGTGAAAGAGTAATGCATACAATGGAGGAATTTATGAATCTACTGTTTGACGAGCCTAAAGATAAAGGATTTATTTAAAGAGAGATATTGGATGATTTGTCTGATAAAGTAAATTAAGATATAACATTAGACTAGTTGTAAATAGAGTGACATGGGGAGTTAAAAGGGTATGTCTGATAAAATTATGTTAGAACGATTTTGTAATGAAAAGATATTTCTAAAGGATACAAAAATATGAAGCATGGAGTTTTCAGGAAACACAAAAGGAAATGGCTGATGGGTTAAGCTGTTTAGTCAAATGGGAGCTAAAACTGCCACAACAGGAGCTTATGAGTATACGAAGAAGATGAAGATATTCCAAAAGGTTGGTGAGATACAATATTATTTTAGATGGTTCAGGAGGAGCCTATATGTATTACCTTACAAGAGAGGTATATTGATTTTAGCTTATAATGTAATGTCAATGTCGTCATGCGTAAAGCTTGAAAGGGTGGGCGATAGTAGTTGAGTATTGGAAAAAGAGCTCACGATGAATATTTTACTGAGAGTTTAAAACGTCAGGTAAAGGAGTTTTATGAACAAGCATCCTATAATGGTATGTGAAGTATTTGAGAGTGTAAATAGTAAAATATAGAATAAGTTGAAGACAGTAAATCATAGCATGATTTGCTGTATTTATATTTCTGTCGAGACCGTTATCAAATATTTATACCCACCACTCAAAATAGTAGTCTAACTGGATTTATCAATCTACAGTCAGTTTGCGACTTGAAAATAGTGCAAAAATGTGATATATATGTGATAAGTAGCTTGAGTAAAATTATTGTTAGGAGGAAATTTATGTGCGGTATTGTGGATCTCCTGCTTGGTTCTAAATACCATTGATATAATTTAAACGGACTAGAAACTTTAGAATATAGGAGGATGGATTCATCAGGATTGCATTCTTAGAAGATAATAGATAGATGTTGTTCAAAACTGTTGGAAGAATTGGTAATTTAAGAGAATTAGAAAATGAATACAAGAGCCAGAACTTGCTGAGTGTTGGAGTGGGTCATACAAGATGGGCTACACATGAGTTCCATCAGATGAAGAAATTCCACATCCTCATTTGATGTGAAATTCTAAAATTTGCAATTGATTCCATAATGGAATAGTGAAAAATTGTCACTTTTTGAAAAGAAGAGACTTTTGAGAAGTATATGTTTGCAAATCTGAAACAGATACTGAAGTTATTCCCACAATTATTGGAAGATGGATGATGGAAATTTCTTAAGTACTATTTTTAAGATGAGAGAGAAAAGGTTAAGGTAGTTTATGCCTGGTATTTTAAGACAAGATACTAATGAGACTTATCGGAACAAGAAAAGAAAAGTCCATTGATTGTAGGTATTGGAGATGGAGAATTTTATATAGCTCAGATGTTGTGCAGTTTAAAAATACAGAGATGTTATATATCTTGAAAATGGAGATTTAATTCATTTTAAAGATGGAAAATATACTATCTATGATGAAAAATAATGTTGTAACAGAGAAATTAAAACATATTGATTGGTCTGTTGAATCAGCTACTAAAGACGGATATGATCATTTTATGTTAAAAGAAATTTATGAACAACCAAAAAGTAATAGAAGAAACTTTCTGTAGAAGATTAAATGAAAAATGATAAATTAAATTCTAGATGGATGAAATCTTTTAGAAGGAAATTTGAAAAGTTCAATAAAATGTTATGTTGTTGCCTGTGGATACAGCTTACTCATTCAGGTCTTATAAGTAGAGAAATTTTAGAAAAGGCTTTGGGATTTCGGTAATTGTTGATGTTGCTTCTAATTTAGATATTCAGATAGAATGATTGATGATAAAACTTTAGTTATAATAATAAGTCAATCTGGAGAAACTGCTGATACTTTGAGCTGCTTTGAGAAGCTAAAACTAAAGGAGCAACTATCTTGGAGTGTTACAAATGTTGTAGGTTCTTCAATAGCTAGAGAATCTGACAATATATTCTATACTTGGGCAGGTCCAGAAATTGCTGTTGCAAAGTACTAAAGGATATACAACACAAGTTACTAGCTCTTTATATGATTGCTTTTAAAATTTGCAGAAATTTTAGAAACAATTTCTGACGATGAATATAAGAAAATAATTAATCATTTAAAGGAATTACCAAGCAAAAATAAAATTATTATTAAAAAGATACAGAAATTTATAAAAATAGCATTAGAATTAAAGGATAAGACTACTTGTTTTTTATTTAGGGAAAGAGTCTTGACACTATACTGCTATGGAAGAGTACATTGAGAAATTAAAAGAAATTTCATATATTTACACTGAAAGCTTTGCAGCTGGAGAGTTAAAGCATGGAACTATTGCATTGATTGAGGACGGAACGCCTGTTTTTGTAATTGCAACTCAAGAAAGATTATATGAAAAAGATTATTTCAAATGTAAAAAGTGAAAGCCAGAGGAGCTAAAGTTTTTGAAATAACTCATTTTGAGATAACAATCTTGATGTTTTCTGATGAAAGAATATCTGAACTTTATCAGAAATTTTAATGCCTATAATTTCGGTTGTCATAAGTCAACTTTCGTGCACTATGCATCATTAGCAAAAAGGAAATGATGTTGACAAGCCAAGAAATTTAGCAAAATCTGTTACATGGTTGAATAGATTGCAGGGACTGGAAGTCCCTTTATATATAAAGGAGAGGATTATGTACAAGTTAATAGCACTTGATATGGATGGCACTACTTTAACGAGGATGCATGAAAATATCTGAAGAAGTTAAAGATAGCTTATTTTATGCGATGAACAAAGGTGTTAAAATCACTTTTATTTCAGGTAGAGAAGAATTTACAATCAGGGAAATTTTTAAAAAGTTTAAATTTAGATACTTACTATGGAGCCTTAAATGGTAGTTTGATCTCTACAACTATAGTGAAGTCCCAAAATTCGTAAAAGAGTCTTGGAAAAAGTATCTTTTCGATATTTTAGATATTATTGAAGATAATGGTTTTCGCCCATAGTTTTCTTTAAAGGACTTTATTTTTACAAAAGATTCAAAAGATGAATATGTTGAAATTATTTCAAAATTTATAAAATCCAAAAATAGCTAGAGTTAAAGATGTAAAACAATATATTAAAGATAATAAATTGGAAGAAAAAGTTTTGAAAATAGGAATATGTCAAGAATATGATGTGATTAAAAGAGATTGGACATAAATTTACCAATACCATAAAGAATGAATACACCATTTCTTTTCTCTTCCATTTTTCTTGAGTTAATAGCGAAAAGATACGGATAAGGGCTCTTGTTTAAAGAGAAATATGTCGACTTAACAATATTGATATATCTGAAACTATTGCAATGGGCGATGGAGAAAATGATATACCAATGCTCAATATTTGTGGGCTTTCGTGTGCAATGGAAATGCAATGGAAAAATGTTAAGAAAAATGTTGATTATATAACTGATACGAATAAAAATGATGGGGTTGCAAAAAGCCATAAGAAAAATTTGTTTAGAGGAGATTATGGAAAAAGAATTTTTGTTGAAAAATCGAGAATGTAGAAAATTTTTGTAAATGAAGTTATTTTAAATGCAATAAAAATAATGCTTCAGATATACATTTTGAGCCTAGAGAAGATAATTTTTATATAAGATTTAGAATAGACGGAGAGCTAATTGACATTTATCAAATAAATAGTTTAAATGCTCCAATTATTATTTCTCGTATAAAAGATTATTTTCAAAAATGGATATTACAATTAAAGAGAATGCCACAAGATGGTAGAGCTAGATTTTGATTATAATGGAAATTTAGTTGACATCAGAGATTGCTTCAGTTCCTGTAATTTTGGGTGAAAATTGTAATGAGAATTTTAAATGCTGGAAATTTTTAAAATCGATATAGAAAATCTAGGATTATATGATGAAGAAAGACAATTAATTGAAAAATATAATAAAAAGTCCAAATGGAGTTCTAATTATAAGTGGTCCTACAGGGAAGTGGAAAGTCATCTACATTGTATTCATTTGTACTACAAAATGAAAATATCAACATAATTACTTTAGAAGATCCTGTTGAAGTTAGGATTAGTGGATAAATCAGATAAATATAAATTCAGCTCTGGGACTTGATTTTTGCGACAGGATCTTAGGGCGATGTTAAGACAAGATTTTGAAGTTTGGATTGAGTTGGAGAAATGAGATAGAGAAACTGCAAATATTGCTCTAAGGGCGGGAATAACAGGACATCTTATCTTTACAACTTTGCATACTGCAGATACAGTTTCAGCAATAATCAGACTTTTAAATTTAGGAATAGAAAATTATGTTATTTCATCAGGGGTAATAGCAATTCTTTCTCAAAAGACTTGTTAGAAAACTTTGTCAAAATGTAAAATTAAAAGAGATTTAACAAATTTTGAAAAGAGATTTTTAAGAAAAACAATCTTGAAATACCTGAATATCATTTATGAAAAATGTGGTATGAACATTGCAATAGAGGATATATTGGTAGAACTTTAATTTTGGAATCTTTAATTTTAGATGATGAGATAAAAGAAATAATAAATGAAATTGTAATAGTATAGACTTTATGAATATTTTAGGAAAAATGAAATGAAAGTTTATATAAAAACGGGTTAGAAAAATTGCAGATGGGATAACGAGTTTTAAAGAAGTAAATAAGATTTTATTTTTCATTGGGAGAATTTTAAAATGGGCTTTAAAGAAAAAGTTTCTAATATTTTTGAATATGGAAATAGAAATAAAACACAATTTGTTAGATTTAAGTATTTCTTTAAAAGAGGCAGGACTTCTTTTGAAAATCAAATATTAATACTGCAGAAACTATAAATTTGCTTTCAAAACTTCACAAATAAAAATTTAAAGAAAATTTTTCAGAAGTTTATGAAAATTTATTGTGGGACATGATTTGTATAATTCCTTTTAAAGGTCAATAAATTTGATAATTTATTTTTATCTTTGATAAAAATCAGGGAAAGTTCGGAAAAGACTATCTGAAGTTTGTCTATATCTATCTTTATACTATGAAAAAGTATAAACTTAAACAAAAACTTATCAGCTTACTAACTTATCCCTTTATCTTATTGTCAATTACAGTTATAGTTTTAATTTTTCTTTTTAAATAATGTTATACCGACATTTTTGGATATTTTTGAAGATAGCAATATTGAATTACCAGCTATTACAAAGTTTTTGGTTAAAAGCATTGATTTTGTTAAATATAATTATCTTTATATTATTTTAGGAATCTTGGTTTTTATCATATTATAAACTAATTTTCAAAAAGATATAAAAGTTAGAAGATTTTTTGGAAAATTGCTATTTAAAAATTCCATATATAAAATCGCATTATCAAAAATTATATAACTTCGGTAATTGCAAAAACTTTTACTATCTTGTTAAATGGCAATATAAATATAGTTGATAGTTTGGAGATAATAAAAATTCTACTCGAAATGTATTTATACAAGAACATTTAGAAAAGGCGATTTTAGAAATAAAAAGTGGTAATTTAATTTCAAAGTCTTTAAATGACGATTTGATTTTTAATCCTGCTTTTTATAAATATGCTTGCAATAGGGGAAAAGTAGTGAAAATTTAGTTGAAATACTAGAGAGTGCAACGGAATACTATGATTCAAAAATAAATTATTCAGTTGATAAAATATTACAGTATTTACAACCTTTAATTATAGTTTTAATCTCCTTATTTGTAGCATTCATCGTATTTGCAACAGCTATTCCAATTTTTGATTTATCAAATGGAATAAGTATAGAATAATTATTTTAATGGAGGTAATATATGAGAGCGTTACTTGTAATTGATTTACAGAAAAGGGATAATAAGTCAAAGAGATTGTAGTAATGAAATAAATAAAATTAGATGGTTGATTGAGGATTTTTAAATGTAAAAATATGCCAATTATTTTTACAAAACATCTTGATGAAAGTGTAGAAAGCCCTTTATATAAAAATTGTGAAGGCATTGAAATAATTGATAATTTGGATATAAATGCAAAAATATATAGTTGAGAAAAAGTAAGCCAGACTCATTTTTCAATACTAATCTTGAAAAATTTTTAAAAATGAAGGCATCACAGAATTGGTTATTTGTGGCTTTTAATACTGAATATTGTTGTTTGTTTACATCTATAGTTGCTGCTGATAAAAATTTTAAGGTCTATTTTATAGAAGATGCAACTGGAACGGTTTGTGATGAAAATACTTATGAAATGCCTGGATTAGATATTCAAGATTTTATAGGGTCAATTCTAAATTGGTCAAATATGGTAAATGTTTTGTATTTAGATGAATATAAAGAAGAATTTATTTAATAAATTTTTAAACAATAAGAACCCACGCTTCACGATTATTCACATCGGGTGGGTACAGAACCTCGTTGTTTCACAATAAAAAGCAGTTATTTTAAAACTAACTGCTTTTTGCTATATATAACTTTTATTATAAATATAATTAAGTCCAGTATTATTCTTGAAAAATTATTAATATAAGTTGTATAATTTAGTTAGCGACGAGAACGTCTTTATTTAATATGACTAGAGGAGAAAAATATTTTAAAAACTTGTTATTAATAATAAATATCGATAAGAAAATAAATAATTTTTGTGTAGCGACTAAATTTTTATAATCTTTTTATATTTAAGTACTTTAGTTATTCACATTTCTTTTTAATATGTTACAATATATGAGAAAAATTTTGGAGGAAATGTGTTGAGTAGAGAAAAATATATGTAAAAAAACCATTATAGATATGATGCGATATTTATATTTTCTATTTTATCGATGTCTGTGGGATTTCTTTTGACAGTCCTAAAGAAATTTTTATGCGGATATATTAATATTTTTAAAATCTCCAAGTCATTTACTTACTGACTATATGGCAGTAGGAGGAATAGGAACAACCTTTTTAAATGCTGGGTTTCTTATGTTACTTGCATCTTTTGTGTTGTGGAGAAGAAAACAATTATTGACAGGTCCCCATTATAGCTGCGCTTTTTACGCTTTTTGGTTTTTCCCTTTTGGAAAAATCTATTTAATACAATTCAATAACTTTTGGGTTTACTTTATGGTAAAATCGAAGGTTTTAAAAATTTAATACATTGACAATGAATAGTCTATTTGGTACTGCTCTTGGTCCTGTTATAGATTATCTCTGTTTTGGAATTGGACTTCCTTTTTTAAAGGACTACTTTATCTTATGCAGTCGGTATTTAATTGGAATGTTTATTCCGGCACTTTCGTCTTCATTTTTACGTTTTCATCAGAGTCTGAGTCTATATAATATTGGGTTTTACATGTGGAGTTATTGGACTTTTTATTCAAGGGTTTTAAATCTTTTAATTTAGAAGTTAAAAATGTAAATGTTGTAAGTGATGGAAATTTACGGATTGCAATTATAATGTATGTATAGTTTTTGCTTTAGGATTTTATCTGAATGGATTTAGTTTTTAAAAATTTAGGAAATTTATTAAAAATAGTGGTAGAGCACCTTCTGATTTTTGGGAATATTTATGGTAGAGGGGTCAGCATGATTAATATGTCTGCACTGGCAATTTTATATACTACTTATGTTTTGATTATGAATCAACCTTTAAACGGACCCTATTCTTGTGGATATTTACAATGGCTTTAAATATTTGGAAAGCACATAAGGAATGTATTACCAATCTTGTAGGAACATTAATTGCATACTTAAATATTTATGATCACATAGTGTTTCTGCAATAGTTACTATTTTATTTGCAACAAATTTAGCTCCAGTTGCTGGAGAGTATGGATTTATTGCTGGAATGTTTGCAGGTTTTCTGTCATGTTTCCATTGTTTCTAGTGTGGCTTTTACATGGAGGATTAAATCTTTATAACACGGATTTTCAGGTGGATTTGTTACGCAACTTTAGTTCCAATTTTTGAGTCAATTAGAAATTCGAGATTTTTGATAAAACAGGGGAGGAATTATCTTTGAGATAATAATAAAATGAAGAAAATTGTGCTAAGTTAATTGTTAGTGGACTCTGTTCATTATTATTTTTAGTAAAAGAGTTCAAGATTTAAAATAGATTTTAAAATAGAAAAAATTCTCTAAGAGTTATTGCTGAGGAATGTTAAAATAAAACGAAAAGATTTGGACGAATTAAATAGAATTTCGAATTCTGCAAGACTTCCAGAGTTTGAAAATTACTTATGATAATTTAATAGGCTTGGGAAGCAATTCAAGTGATATATCAAATATAGATGCATTTGGGATCTATGGTTGACGAAGCAATAGTTTCTTATTCTGACGATGGTCTTTTGACTATTTTGTTAGTTAGAAAATTTCTAGCCTTTTAATATTTGTTGAGTTAGACATATTAGCTTTATTGTCTTGCTCTTTGGGTACTAGCAATTATGCTAAATAAAACTACTATAAGGAGTAACATATATGAAAAATATTAGAGGTAAAAAATCTCCATGTTAATGTTGGAGATAAAGAAATTTTAAAAAGGTATCAATTTAGATATTTTTTGAAGGAAAGGTTCATGTTATTATGGGACCCTAATGGAGCTGGTAAAATCTACACTACCAATTCAATTATGGCTCATCTAATTATGAAGTTACATCTGGAGATATACTTTTTAAGCGGTGAAAATATAAATGAATTAAGGGCAGATGAAAGAGCAAAACTTGGAATGTTTATGTCTTTTCAAAAATCCGAAGAAGTTCCTGGAGTTACTGCTTCAAATTTATTAGAGCTCAAGAATGTCAATAACAGGAGAAAAAGAAATGTTATGAATTTCAAAGAGGCTTGAAGAAAAATGGAAAAGTTTAACAATGGATACTTCTTATGCCCAAAGATATTTGAATGTTGGTTTTTCTGGTGGAGAAAGAAGAAGACTGAAATTTTAGCAAATGGTTATGTTAAATCCTCACTTGTAATGTTGGATGAAACAGACTCTGGACCTGATATTGATGCAGTTAAAGTTGTTTCTGAAAAATGTTGAAAAATTTAAAGTGAGAATAAATCAATTTTGATTATAACGCATCATAGAGCAATATCAAGAATCAACCGGATTATGTCTCATGTTTTTATATGATGGCAAAATTGTAAAACATCAGACGCTTCTTTGATTGATAAAATCCAAAAGAAGGTTATTCTTGGGTTGAGCAAGAGGTGTAGTTATGACATCAGAAAGAAAAACACGCAAGTAGAAGAAATGGACAGAGGTGTCTATGATATAAAAAACAAGTAAGTATTTTTCAAAAACTGAAAAAGACTTTAACTCGTGATATTGTATGCAAAATTTCTAAGGAGAAAAATGAACCTGACTGGATGTTGAATTAAGACTTAAAGCATTGGAAGTTTTTGAAAAATTCTAAAAATCCAAACTGGGGACCTGATTTATCTCCTGTTGATATAAATGAGATTACAACATACATTCGTCCAGATGCAAAGATGAGTGAAGATTGGAATGAGTTACCTGAGGATATTAGGGAACATTTGATGCGCTTGGAATTCCCAGAAGCAGAATATAAAAGTGTACTTTTCAGGAGTTGGAGCTCAATACGACAGTGAAGTTGTTTATCACAGTTTGACTGAAAAATGAAAAATCAAGGTGTAATTTACACTGATTTTGAAACGCTGTAAGAGAATATCCTGATATAATAAAAGAATATTTTTATGACTTGTATAAAACCTGAAGATATAGATATGCTGCATTACATTATGCAGTTTGGAGTGGTGGTTCTTTTGTTTATGTTCCAAAGGAGTCAATGTAAGCATTCCACTACAATCATATTTCAGACTTAATGCACCAGGTGCAGGGCAATTTGAACATACTTTAATTATTATTGAAGAGGAGCTTATTGCCATTTTATTGAGGCTGTTCAGCTCCAAAAATACAATGTTTTTAAAATGTTCATGCCGGAGCGGTTGAACTTTTCGTAAAGAAAAATGCAACCTTAAGATATTCTACAATAGAAAACTGGTCAAGAAATAGTATAACTTAAATACAAAAAGAGCTATGGTTGATGAAAAATGGAACTATTGAATGGGCTTTCTGCGATCTTTTGCTCAAAAGGTAAGTTTGCTATATCGATGAGTGTATTGAGAGGAGAAGGAGCAAAGAGTGAATTTACAGGAATCACTTTTGCAGGGAAATCGATCATGCTTAGATACTGGAGCAAAAGTAATTCATGCAGCTCCAAGAACAAGCTCATCAATAAATTCAAAATCCATATCTAAGGGTAATGGAGTTGCAATTTACAGAGGACTTGTAAGTGTAAAACCTAATTGTCATGGTTGTAAATCAACTGTAACCAGAATCCCTTTAATGTTGGATCAGGAATCTCAATCAGATACAATTCCTGTTATAGATATTCAAACATCAGATATTGATTTAGGACATGAAGCAAAAATAGGTAGGATTAATGATGATGTAATTTTCTACCTTATGACTCGTGGCATTCCTGAAGAAGAAGCAAAAGCTATGATTGTAAGAGGTTTTGCTGAACCGATAGCAAAAGGAATGCCTTTTAGAATATGCTGTTGAAATGAATGCACTGATTAATCTTGAACTTGAAGGAACTATTGGTTAGGGGGTGTCTGTATGAGAGGAAATTTTATACCAAGCAATACTTGAAATGCAACAAGAGCATAATACAGAAGTGCTATTGCCTAATCTAAATTCAAAAAGAATATTCTTTTAATTAAGGGTGAAAACAAAATCTTGATTTTTCTTATGAAAAATTTTCATTTTTCAAAATGAATTAACTGAAAAATTATTACAAATCTTGAATTGGATTTTATTTCAACAGAAGATAATCCCTTTAAATCAAGTTGTTTCATTAGAGTTAAACGACGAAAAATAATCAATTAATTGATATTATAAAATAAGAGCTGAAGAAAAATTCAACTTTAAATTTAACTTTGGATTATTTTTCAAAAGAAAAATATTAAAGTTTTAGACATTCTATTATAGAAGTTGAAGCTGAAAAAAATAGTGATGTTAAAATTTACATTTCTCAAAGATTTTCTTTAGATGTTTTGAGTATTCAAAGTGTTTATTACAAAAGTTAAAGAAAATGCGAAATGTTGAATTTGTTCAAGTTGATTTAGGAGGAAAAGAAAATTATCTATCCCTACATTGGAGATCTGTTGACAATAATTCAAAATGCAGCGTAAATTCTATTTATTTCGGCAAAAACGAACAAAAACTAGATTATAACTATCGTGGCAATTCAAAGAGGACGTGCTACAATTATGATTTGGCAATTAAGGAGCATTGAGCTGATAGAGCTCAAAAGACTTGTAAAGTTACCATCGACTTTAAACGTGGGTCATCTACTTCAAAGGGTCTGAGCAAGAATATGTAACATTGCTTTCAGATGATATAAAAATGTTGCAGTTCCAATTTTGCTTTGTACTGAAGATGATGTTGAAGGACTTCATGCAGCAAGTGCTGAAAATTGATGATAATATATTGTTCACATTATGAGTCGTGGTTTAGCGAATCAGAAGCCAAGAGATTGATTTTAGAATCAAAAATTTGATGAAACTATCGATCTGATAGAAAAATGAAGAAATAAGAAAAAGAGTTTATACAACTTTATCAAAAAACTTTCGAGGTATAATATGACTAAAAACTATTCTTGATATTAGAAAAGATTTTTCCATATTTGAATGAAAGAAAAGTTGGTAAAAAGTTATATATTTAGATACATGCAGCTACAAGTCAAAAAGCCTAAGCTGTTATTGGAAACTATAACAAATTACTATTCTTATCAAAATGGAAGTCCACATAGAGGTAGTCATTACCTTAGTATGTCTGCGACTGATATTTATGAGGGAACAAGAAAGAAAGTTAAAAATTTTCTTAATGCAAAGAGAACTACTGAAATAATTTTTACAAAAAATGCAGGTGAGGCACTTAACTTAGTCGCTCATTGTCATCTTAATAAATTAGAAAAGATGATGAAATAATACTTAGTATTATGGAACATCATAGTAATTTATGTACTTGGTAATTTTTAAAAAGAAAAGACAGGTGCTAAACTTAAGTATATTTATCTTGATGATAATTTTTCAATTGGATATGAAATCTTTTGAAGAAAAAATCTGAAAAGGTAAAATTAGTTTGTATAACTGCTGCATCAAATGTGGTAGCAACAATGCCTGACATCAAAAAGATTATTGAAATCGCTCATAAAAACGGGCAAAAGTTTTAGTTGATGCATCACAAATTGTTGCACATCAAAAATTGGATGTTCAAGATTTTAGATGTTGATTTCTTAGTTTTTCAGGACATAAAATGTTAAGTGCAATGGGTGTAGGCGTGCTTTGTGGAAAAGTTTGACTTCTAAAAGAAATGGATCCATTCCTTTATGGAGGAGATATGATTGAATATGTATGCGAAGATTATTCAACATATCTTTTACCTGCAGGACGTTTTGAAGCAGGGACACAAAAACTGTAGGAGCTAGTTTAGCTCCTTGGAGCCGCTATTGACTATCTTGAAGAATTGGGATTTGATTATAGAAAAATTGAAAGAGAACTTATGAATTTTTGCTTTTTGAAGAAATGAAAAAGTTGATTTCGTAAAGACTTATACTACGAGGACGAAAATAGATGTCCTGTATTAGCTTTTAATGTAAAAGAAGTACATCCACATGATGTATCTTCAATACTTGATAGCTTTTGGAATTGCTACAGAAGTGGACATCATTGTGCAGAGCCTTTGCATAGATATTTAAAAAGAAAATGCAACTTGTAGAGTAAGTTTTTCTTTATAACACTAAAGAAGAAGTAGAATATTTCATTGAGAAACTAAAAGAAGTAAGGAGAATATTACATCTTGGACATTAGAGAAATTTATACCGAGATAATAACAGAAGAAGTAGAAACACAAAAACAAAGCATATTTGAATCATCCGACACACGAAGAAAAAGGTCATAATCCAAGTTGTGGAGATGAAATTACATTACACTGGATATTGAAGACGGTATTATCAAAGATGCCCTCGTATAGTCGGCGTTGGATGTGCAATCTTCTCAAGCCTCACTTTCATGATTGATTTAGTTAGAGGAAAAGACTTTTAGATGAAGCAAAAGAACTTTGTGAAACATTTTTGGCAATGATTACAGAAGGCCCTGAGGGACGATGAGCTAAAAACTTAAGGATGCTATAGCTCTTCAAAATATTTCTACAATGCCTGCAAGAGTTAAATGTGCAGTTCTGCTTGGCATACATTAAAAATATAATCGAGCTAATTAAATAAGGTCGTAGCTCTTTTTGAGTTGCGACTTTGATATGGAGGGTATATGAGATTTTTTTATATTATATTTGCTTTTGGGCAGTTTGTTAAAAACGATAAATTGTTGATTTCATAATTTTTAATGAATTTAATATCTTTACAATATTTTATATTGATAAAAAGAAAAAGCTATGGAAGGGACAAGAACAGAATTTCAGAGAATAGCCATTGTTATCAGCTTTATTTGGCTCTATTGAGCTTTTCTATCCTACAAATATTTAGACATAAAACGAAAAAGTTGAAATTTAGAATTTTAGTACCACTATTTTTGTCTAAGTATTGATTTTATATTATTTATATAAATACATGTTTTTAGGTGATGTTATGAGAAATATTAGATTTATACAGAAAGATTGAACATAGCAGATAAGAGGTTTCGATTATGACTACGCAGCAAAAGAGAATGGGAAATGAAATATCCGGAAAATATATGTGTGATCCATTTTACAAAAATGGAGATGAACTTAGAGATATATTGAAAGATGAGTTGAAAAATTCAGAAAAATGGACTGACGATTTCATTTTTCTGTTTTTAGAAAATGATGAAATAATTGGAACAGCATTGCTTTTTGAAGTTGAAAAAGAGTAAGAGAATATGGAGGTATTGGATAGTTCGATAAAGCTGAAACTCGAATGGAATAAAGGATATGGGGCAGAACTCGTTAATGGTTTGTGTGAAATTTTTAAAATTATATAATGCAGAAATTATAAACACATTAATTGCAAAAGATAACATTTCATCTTTGAAGATTTGTCAAAGAATGGATTTGAAATTTTAAAGAAACTGAATTTATTAAATCAGGAACTGATATAAAATATTCAGCATATGAACTTAGGAAAAATTATAAAAATATTTTTCAAAACACAGTAATCAGTATTGACAATTTTTCATTTACAAGTATACAATTAAATTGTAAGAGTAGAGCGATGGTTTATTTATACTCTTATTAATCTAATTATATAAATATAGTATGTGGAGGTGTTTATATGTCTGATTCAGTAATAATAATATTGGGGTTAATATCAGTCAATGTTGTGCTAAATTGTCATTTTTCTAATTATAGTAATGGAAAAAGCAATTAAGAAAAGCGAAAGAAAGAAATGTTGTTCAAAAATAGATGAATTAAATAAAAATATCTTTGGAATTAGAATCTCATAATGTTAGTTAGAAATCGTTTTCTGATTTATATTTATTTTTAAAACTTATTTTATAGAATATAAAATCAAATATGAATTTTAAAGATTATTGGCTTTAATAGGAGGGTTTAATATGAGTAATTTAGATGGATTACAGATTACATTATTATCTCATACAATGTACTGTGATAGTATTTTCAATTACAGTGTAGAGAGACAATTAAGAAAAATAATAAAAATGATATCTAAAATGGATGAATTAAATAATCACAATAAAAGAACTGGAGTCAAAGTTAGAAAGAAATAAAATTATTTAAAGGAAGTGATAAAAATTACTCTTTTTGATTCTGAAATTAAATTAAAATTTATCTTTAAATAGATAGTATAAATGAGAGGCTAATACTATTTCCAAAGCAGACAAATGTTATGATGGAAAGCTCTTTGAAATGAAATATAATTAAAAATACTATTATAGTGATTATTAAATCACTCATCCATTTTTCTCATAATTGCCTCCTTTAGATTAATATTAAATAGTAGTTTATTGAACTATCAAAACAATATATTTACAACTGCATTATACCACAATATAGTATTTAATTAAAGTATTCATAATGTGAAATTAAAATTATCAGGTTCAAGGTAAATTTCTGTAAAAGTGCATTCTAGACTTTACATTTTATAAAAATCTGTTAGAAATTTAAAGATAATAATGTGATAGTGGGATAATATGTATTTTTATCTTTTTAATTTTTCAAAAGGGTGAAGTTTTTATGACACATACTGAAAAAGTATGGAATCACAGAAAGGGTTAGTTATTCAAAAATTCAAAATGTTTTTGGATCTTCCAAACCTAATTGCCATTCAAACTGATAGTTATGATTGGTTTTGATTAAGCAAGAATTAAGAGATGTTTTTGACGACTAGTCCAATTAGGACTATTCCGAAGCGATGAGTTGGAATTTTTAAATTATCGTTTAGAAAATGCTCCAAAAGTATTCAGAACAAAGAATGTAAGGATAGGGATATGAACTATTCAACACTTCTAAAGTAGATGTTCGTTTAACACAACAAATCACTGGTGAAGTAAAGAACAAGAAGTGTTTGTGGAGAAATTCCTTTGATGACTGACAACGGGACTTTATTATTAATGGTGCTGAAAGAGTTATCGTAAGTCAGCTTGTTAGAAGTCCAGGTGCTATATTATGGAGAAGAAATTGATGTCAGGTAATAAGTTATTTTTCTTCAACAGTAATTCCGAACAGAGGTGCTTGGTTAGAATATGATACCGACACAATGGAGTTTATGAGTTCGTATTGACCGAATAAAGAAAATTGCCTATAACAACTATGATTAGGCGTTGTTATATGAAACAAATGAAGAAATGGTTGAAAATTTTCGAGATATTAAAGAACTTCATACTACTTTGGAAAAAGATGTAACAAAGAGTTATCAAGAGCTATTCTTGAAATTTATAGAAAAATTAAAAACCAGGGGATCCTGCTACTGTTGAAAGTGGGGAAAGTTTATACATAATTTACTTTTCGATCCAAGAAGATGATGATCTTGCAAAAAGTTGGTGAGATATAAATTTAATAAGAAATTAGCTTTAAGAAATAGATTATTAGGAACAATCTTTAGCTGAAGATATTTTCAAGACTGATAAATTGGTGAAATGGAAAAATCGCAAGTGTTGGAGATTATATTTCAGAAGAACTTGCTGAAAAATTGAAAATGCAGGATGTAAGAGAGTTCATGTGAAAAGTTGAAGACAAAGAGATTATCGTTGTTGGTAACCACTTTGTTGATATTAGTGCGTTTGAATTGAGATTTGATATTTCATGCAACTGGACTTTCAGAAAAATTTTACTATCCGGTTATGATGGAAATTTTTAGAAGCTGCATCAGAATATGAAGGCGAAGAATATGAAACACAAGTTAAAGAGAGCTGTAGAAATAGGGTTAAAGAGCTTTCTCCTACTCATATTATTCGTGATGATATTGAAGCTACTGCAAAGTTATGAATTTAACTTATCTATGGTCTTGGAATTTGTGATGACATTGACCATTTAGGAAATAGAAGAGTTAAGAGTCGTTGGAGAACTTTACAAAAATCAATTTAGAATTGGTTTATCAAGAATGGAAAGAGTTGTTAGAGAAAGAATGTCAACTCAAGATCCAGATCTTGCTACGCCACAAGGACTTATTAATATAAGACCTCTTGTTGCATCTTTAAAAGATTCTTCTGGTTCTTCACAATTATCACAGTTCAGTGATCAAACAATCCACTTGCAGAACTTACTACAAGAGAAGATTATCAGCTTTTAGGACCTGGTGGTCTTAGTAGAGATAGAGCAGGATACGAAGTAAGAGACGTTCATGAAAGTCACTACGAAAGAATTCTGTCCGATAGAAACTCCAGAAGGTCCAAACATTGTCTATGACCTCTTACAACTATGCAAGAGTCGATCAGATATGGATTTATTGAAACACCATATCGTGTTGTAAATAATGGAATTGCTACAAAAGCGATATTGTTTATTTAACAGCCGATGAAGAAGATGAAGTTATTATTGCTCAAGCCAATGAACCACTTGATGAAAATGGACGTTTGTAAACGAAAGAGTAAGTGGTCGTGGTATTAACGGCGAAAATGATATTTATCCAAGAGATACAATCTCAACCGGCGGACGTTTCCTCAACAAATTGTATCAGTTGGTACAGCGATGATTCCTTTCCTGAAAACGACGATGCTACTCGTGCATTGATGGGTTCAAACATGCAAAGACAGGCGGTGCCTCTACTCTGTTACTGAAGCTCCTATTGTGGGAACTGGTATAGAACATAAGCGCAAAGAGATAGTGGTGTTGTTATCATTGCGAAAAATTCGAGGAATTGTTACTAGAGTTGATAGTGATGAAATTCATCAAAAGAGATTTAGATAATGAAAGTTTGATAAATATAGATTACTTAAATTTAAACGTTCAAACCAAGGAACAACAATCAATCAAAGACCTATAGTTAGTGAGAAATGACAGAATTAATGCCGGAGATATTATTGCCGACGGTCCTTCAACTGAAAATGGAGAAATCGCATTAGGTAAAAATATTTTAATGGCATTTTATGAACTGGGAAGGCTATAACTATGAAGATGCGATGTTGTTAAATGAACAACTTAGTTATAGATGACGTTTTAACTTCACTACACTTGAAGAACATGAATGTGAAGCTAGAGAAATTAAATTAGGTTCTGAAGAAATCACAAGAGATGTTATAAATATCGGTGAAGATGTGAGAAAAACTTGGACGAAAATGGTATTATAAGAATGGTGCTGAAGTTAATTCAGGAGATGTCTGCTGAGTAAATAGTATCACATGGGAGAAACTGAGTTAAGTGCTGAAGAAAGACTTTTAAAGAGCTATTTTTCGGAGAAAAACAGAGAAGTAAGAGATACTTCTAAGAGTTCCTCGCGGAGAAACTGGTATTATAGATGTTAATGTTACAGTAGAAAAATGGAGATGAATCACCACCGTGAGCACGAAGTAGTTAGAGTTTATGTAGCCACTAAGAGGAAAGATTAATGTAGGGATGAAAATGTGTGGTGACATGGTAACAAAGGGTTATTTCAAGAATAATGCCTCAAGAAGATATGCCATTCTTACCAGATGGAACTCCTTTACAAATCGTTCTTAATCCATTAGGTACCTTCTCGTATGAACATCGGACAAGTACTTGAAGTGCATTTAGGACTTGCAGCTCAAAAGACTTGGTTGGAAAGTTGCAACACCTGATTTGACGGAGCATAGTGATATTGATGTTCTCCGATGCATTAAAGCTGCTGGTTGTCCTGAATCAGGAAAATAAAACTTAGAGACGGAAGAACTGGAGATGAATTTGACAATCCTGTAACTGTTGGTTATATGATATGTTAAAAACTTCACCATTTGCAGATGAAAAAGATTCATGCAGATCTATCGGACCTTATTCTTTTAGTTACACAACAACCACTTGGTGGAAGCACAATTTAGTGGACAAAGATTTGGGGAAATGGAAGTTTGGGCATTGGAAGCATATGGTGCGAGTCATACTTTACAAGAAATGTTGACTGTTAAGAGGATGATATTGTAGGTAGAGTTAAAGACTCTATGAATCAATTGTTAAGAGTGTAAATATTTCCTGAAACCAGGTATTCCTGAATCCTTCAAAGTTCTTGATGAAAAGAATTACAATCATTATGCTTAGATGTTAAATTGATTGATGAAGAAGGAGAAGAAATCAAACTTAGAGAAAATTCCGATGAAATCAAGGCTCAACTTGTTTTTAAATGAAGAGTATGCCAACGAAGAGAGGAAGAAGATTTTCGACTTTGAGTTCATTCTATGATCGGTCTGGAAATAAAGGAAGAAGATTTTTGACGGTTTTGACCTTGGTTTCTTAGAGGATAAAAGATGAAAAAGGAAAAAGTAGTTCAGAAGACTAGAACAAGACGAAATATTTATAGAAGAAGATATGATCGATAACATAGAGGAAGGAGTGGACTCCTTGTTGAATTAAATAATTTTGATGCAATGAAAATTGGCATAGCTTCACCTGATAAGATAAGAAGTTGGTCAAGAGGAGGAGTTAAAACCAGAAACTATAAATTACAGAACTTTTAAAACTGAAAAAGATGGACTTTCTGTGAAAAAGATTTTTGGACCAGTAAAAGACTGGGAATGTAATTGTGGTAAATATAAAAGAATAAAATACAAGGGAAATGTATGTGCAAAAATGTGGAGTTGAAATCACAAAGGCTAAAGTAAGACGTGAAAGAATGATATATTGAACTTGTTGCTCCAGTTTCTCATATATGGTATTTTAAAGGAATACCTTCAAGAATGGGTCTTATATTGGATATGAGCCCAAGAGCTCTTGAAAAACTCTATATTTTTGCAAATTATGTTGTTCTTGATGCAAAAGATACTGACCTTTATGTTAAACACAATTACTAACTGAAGGCGAATACGGAGAAGCTTGTGAAAAATTCGGTGCAGAAAATTTCCAGAGTTGGAATAGGTGCTGAATCTATTAAAGAGCTTTTGAAAATATAAATTTAGATGAGCTTTCAAATGAATTGAAAAAGGGTCTTATTGATGCAACTGGTCAAAAAGAAAATTAGACTTTCAAAGACTTGAAGTTTGTGAAGCTTTCAGAAAATCAGAAATAGACCTGAATGGATGATTATTGATGTTGTCTGTTATTCCACCTGATTTAAGACCTGGTTCAACTTGAAGGTGGTAGATTTTGCAACTTCAGACTTAAATGATTTGTAACTAGACGTGTTATAAATAGAAATAACAGATTGAAAAACATAGAAATTCATGCTCCAGAAATCATTATGAGAAATGAAAAAGAGAATGTTACAAGAAGCTGTTGATACATTAATTGATAATGGTAGACATGGAAAAAGCTGTAACAGGGCAGGGAAATAGAGAGCTTAAATCTTTATCAGATATGTTAAAGGGAAAGACAGGAAGATTCAGACAAAACTTTACTCGGAAAAGCGTGTTGACTATTCAGGACGTTCTGTAATCGTAGTAGGTCCGGATTTAAAAATTCCACCAATGTGGACTTCTATGGCTCTTGAATTATTCAAACCTTTCATTATGAAACAATTAGTGGAAGACGGAATTGTTCATAATAATAAAGTGCGAAAAATATGTGAAAAGATTAAATTCAAATGTTTGGGATATTTTGGATAAAGTTATCAAAAGATCATCCTGTACTTCTAAACAGAGCACCGACGCTTCATAGACTTGGTATTCAAGCATTTGAACCGGTTTTAGTTGAAGGAAAGGCAATAAAATTACATCCATTGGTTTGTACTGCATATAATGCCGACTTTGACGGCGACCAAATGGCTGTGCATTTACCTTTATCAACTGAAGCGCAAGCTGAAGCAAGACTTTTAATGCTTTCTACAAATAATATTTTGGCACCAAAAGATGGTAAGCCTATTACAACTCCTACTCAGGATATGGTATTGGGGTCATATTATTTAACAAGTGGAACTGTTGAAGAACAAGCTCTTCGTTCATTTATGGATTATGATGAAATGTTTAAAGGCTTATTCTACAAATAATGTTAAAATTCATGATACTGTTAATGTGTTATATAGAGATGAAGAAACAGGTGAAAGTCAAATCGTAAAATCAACTGTTGGTAGATTTATATTTAATGAACATCTTCCACAAGATTTAGGATTTGTTGATGAAATAAAGATAAATACTCATTAGAAAGTTGATAGACTTGTAGATATGCTTGGTAAAATTGTAGATAAATGTTTTAGAAAACATGGAAATATAAAAACTGCTGAAGTTTTAGACTATATAAAATCTACAGGATATAAATATTCAACTGTAGGGTGCTATTTCAATTTCAATGAATGATGTAATAGTTCCAGAAGAGAAATGGAAATTCTTAAAGAAGCTGAACAAAAGATTGCTGTTTATGAAGAGCTATTTAGAGACAGTTTAGTTTCTGAACAAGAAAGATATGAATATGTAATCTCTGTTTGGACTAAAGCCACAGAAGATATTACAAAGATTCTTGTTGAAAAAGCAAGATCCTACAAATAGTATTTCAATCATGGCTGACTCAGGAGCCAGAGGTAATATTAATCAAATTAGACAGTTAGCGGGAATGCGTGGACTTATGAGTTCTGCTACTGGTAGAATCGTAGAAATTCTATCAAAGCAAACTTTAGAGAAGGTCTTTCTGTACAAGAGTTCTTTATTTCAACTCACGGTTCAAGAAAAGGACTTTCAGATACTGCTCTTAGAACAGCTGACTCTGGATATTTAACAAGAAGACTTGTAGATGTTTTCTCAAGATGTTATTGTTAGAGAAGATGATTGTTGTACAGATGAATATGTATTAGCTACAGACTTTAAAGATGGAAATGCTATAGTTGAAAAACTTGCTGATAGAATTGTAGGTAGACATTCATTCGAAGATGTATTAAATCCTACTACAGGAGAAATTTTAATTCACAAGAATGAAATGATTACTGAAAGTCTAGCAGAAAAAGTTGAAAAACTTGGAATTACAGAAATAAAAAGTTCGTTCTGTTCTAGGTTGTAAATCCAAACATGGCGTTTGTGCAAAATGTTACGGACGTAACCTTGCAACAGGAAATCCAGTTAACATTGGGGAAGCTGTAGGAATTATAGCTGCTCAATCAATCGGTGAACCTAGTACTCAGCTTACAATGAGAACATTCCACTCTGGTGGGGTTGCCGGTGTTGGAATCACTCAAGGTCTTCCGCGTGTTGAAGAACTTTTGAAGCGAAAACCAAAAGGACTTGCTTATATAACTGAAATTGATGGTACTGTAAAATTAGTTGATAATAAGAAGAGATATGATATAGTTGTAACTGCCGACGATGGTGATGAAAGAAAATTTATGCTATACCTATGGAGCTAGAATTAAAGTTAAAGATGGAGAAAGAAATCAAGGCAGGCGATATGCTACTGAGGGTTCTATAACACATCGACATTTTAGCCATTAAGGTCCAACAGGAGTTCAAGAATATATCACTAAAGAAGTTCAAAAAGTTTATCGTAATCAGGGGTAGACATCGATGATAGACATATCGAAATCATTATAAAACAAATGCTTTCAGAGTTAAAATCGATACTTCAGGAGATACTAATTTCTTAGAAGAGCTTAGTTCCTTTCCAAAGAAGAAAGCTGTTAATGGAAAAATGCTTGAAAGAAGACAAGATGCCAGCTACTTTTGATAATGTATTGTTAGGTATTACTAAGGCATCGCTTGCTACTGAAAGTTTCTTATCAACAGCATCATTCAAGAAACAACTAGAGTTTTAACTGATGCTTCTATTAAAGGAAAAGCAGATGGACTAATAGGGATTAGAAAGAAAATGTAATCTTAGGTAAACTTATCCCTGCCGGAACTGGTATGAAAAGTCTATAAATCTATCGAAATTGATTATGAAACACTAGAGGAAGAAGAAAGAGCTTGCTAGAGAAGAAACTCTTGAACATAGTGATTCTGAAGAAATTCAAAGAAGTTGACGATTCAATCGAAGAAGAATTAGAAGAAAAAGCTGAAACGAGTTGAAACTGAAGAAGTTGAAATCGTGGAAAAAGTTGAAGAATAATATTTGAGTCGGAAAATTTTCCGACTCTTTCTATAAAGTGAGTTAATATGAAAAAGCTTTTAATTTTACGACAGCATCTTTTGGTGGTGGACATAATAGGCAGCTAATAATATAAGAGAAAAGCTCGAACAAAAGAGATTTTGATGTAGAAGAAATAGATTTATTAAAAGGAATTTCTGAAAAAGTTAGATAGTTTACTTGTTGGTGGATATTTTGGAATAGTAACAAAAACCCGAAATTTTTCGGACTTATATACAAAGGAACGAATATAACACAGTCATAAAATATTTTTCAAAACCGATTTTAAATATGTTAAAGTAATAAAATATTACCTATGGAAGAAAGAAAACCTAATGTAGTTATAGGTACTCATGTTTTTGCAATCGGGGTAACTGGAACATATAAAAGCATATTATGATGTTCTTTCATTTCTGTAATTACAGATTTTATAACACATAAGATGTATTTTAGTGACTATGTGGATTATTATGTTGTAGCAGTGAATTCACGAAAAATAGAATGATTGACGACGGAATAAAACAAGATAGGATTTGTGCTTTTGGAATTCCTATAGTGATAGTTTTAAGGAAAGACATTTTGAGGATGGCTTTAATATTTTAACTATATTTGGAACTTTGAGAATGAATGATTTTTCAGAATATATAATGCCGATACTTGATATTTCAAATGATATCAAACTTACTATGGTTTGTGGTAAAAATGAGGAATTAAAGAAAAACTTGAGAAAAATACAGTCTGTTTGTAGATGAAAATAGACTTGAAATTTTAGGTTATACAAATGAAATAGCAAGACTGATGGAAGAAAAATCAAATTTTGATTACAACCTGGTGGACTTACAGTTTCAGAGGCAATGATTAAAAATATTTCCTCTTATAATCCCATTTTTATTCCAGGACATGAAGAAGATAATAAAAATTTATTGTCGAGGAAGAAATAGAGTGTTTATGCAAATAGATGTTGATGCTGTTATAAAGGAAATAAAAAGTTTTACAAAAATCGAGAGAAGAGTAGAATATGTAGGCTTTGAATACGAAAGATATGCAAATGGATTTTCTGTGTAGATAAAATTGCAGAATTAGTTGATTAGTTAAATTCATTGACAAAAATGTTTTTCTTATAGTATAATCCATTGTGGACCAAAGATTTTTGGAGGTTTTATATGAAAATTAAAAATATTTAATTTCTGCTATGGCTATATTCTAATGGGATCGATGGTTTGCTTGTCAATCAAAACCAGCTGAAAACAAGAAAGCAGAAGAAAAGAAAGGAAGAAAAAGAAGAAACCTAAGAAGGAAAAGGTCTGAAAAGAAAAGAATAAAACTATTAAGGCTTTGAAGAACAAAAAGCACTGAGTGACAATTCCTAATTTTAAAAGAGTTCTGACAAAGAAAGCATTGATATGAAAAGTTTAATTGCTCAAGTTAAAGAAGACAAAATTGATAAAGAAGAAGTAATTAAATTAGGAAAAGTGCTGAAAATTATATTAAGAATTAAAAGAATCAAAAAGTGGAGGGATCCCAAAATAATATTATATATTTTAATGAGAGTTTGTTAACTCTCATTTTTGTTGTTTATTACTTACTTATGAGCATTAATAAAATTTTTACTGTTTCATTAATTTCTTTTTCATGCCCTACTAAAAGATGACCACCAGTTTCAAATATTTTAAAAGGTACTATTTTAAATCTTTTACAGAAGTAATGAATTTTTCATATTTTGTTATTTTGTCATCTTTTGATTGAAAAATTAATGTTGGGATTTCAATTTCTTCAATATATAATTATCATAATTTACTGCCATATCCGGATTAGTATTTCCTCCATCTATTTTGCTCCCTTTTCTTCTTTTTATCAATTGGTAACATTGTTTTTAACTATATTACTTTCCATTCCCATAATAGTTTTTAAAAAGGACTAATCAAGTACATAGGAAGATTATTACATAAAAAATTAGGGAGGTGCTTGTTGTGAAGTTTTATTTTTGGGTTTTTCTGTCTCAGGCATTGCAGAACTATATAGAATGAGTCCTTTACATCTATTTGGATAGTCAATGCAAAACAATTGCTACAGTTCCTCCTGCTGAAGTCCTACAATAAATACTTTATCGATATTTAATTTTATCTAAAAGCTCAATATATGCTTTACATTGTTCTTCAGGAGTTCCTTTTCCTAATACATCACTGTTTAGGTATCCAAAACGTGATGGGGACAATATTCTAAAATCTTTAGTTAAATCTTTTAAACTTTTACTAACCTCGATCAAAACCTCCAAAAGATACCATGGCAGACTAGTAAAACTTCTCCATCTCCTCTGTCGAGATATTCTATATTTCCATAAGATAGAATCATTTGACCTCAGTTGATAGCTTTTTAATTTTTCTTTGCATCTTAAATCAATAGTCAGCTTTAATACTCATAATTATAGTATAAAATGATATAGATATAAATTATAACAAATAATATTTTTAAATTTTTCATCACAACTCCAAAGTATTACAAAATAGGTTATATAAAGTGTTCAAGCTCTTTTTCCATCTTCTAAACTTTCTTTTACAATCATATTTTTGAAGTAAAAATAGATTTGAGAATAAAATATTTTAGCTTATATCTTCTGCACTGGTAGATTTTCAGTTTTTAGGTGGGATTAATTGAGAAAACACTTGTGTTTGATATTTTATGGAGTTCATTTAAAAAGATTTTTCACACAAATCATTGATTTGACTTTTCTCTATAACGATCTATTATTAACATTTTTCAAAATTTGAAGCGATTTCATCTAAAATATAAAACTCAAATAATTCCTTTGAAATTTCAATAATATCTTCTCTTTTTATTAAGATACATATCACTGTTGTTAGAATTTCTAGGCAATAAAAAGTATATCTCGTTTCTCATTCATTTTTATAAAAATATTTTCATACAGCTCTCAAAAATTTCTTGTTTACTTTTAAAATGTTTATATAAAGCTGGAGCCTTAATACCAACCATCATTGCAATGTCAGCTTTACATAAACATCAGAGTATCCTTTTTGAGCAAAAGTTTTGACTGCATACATTATTTTTATCTTTAGTATTCATAAATTCTCCTCTCGAGCTAATTATGATTAGCTTAATTATATTATAAGCTAATTTCGATTAGCTGTCAAGTTTCAAGTTTTTATTTTACAACATATTATATTCAAAAATAATTCTAAATTTTCCTATACGAGATAAATACTTATCTCATTTTTATCAAATATTTCAATTATATAATTATTTACAAGTTCTTTTGCGACAGAAGCACTATACTTTCACTATAAACTTTTAATAGCATACTTTCAAATACACAAATACTAAATTATCAATAATTTCAGCTCTCTCTTCTGAAACTATATTTTCTTCAATACAATCTTGCATCAAATAAAAAGCTTCTTGTTTTTATAGATTTGAGACAAAAGCATTTCTCTAACTGCTTTTTGGATATTGTTTAATATCTAAAGGAAGTAACTGTAATAACTTTCAACATACTGTTCTAAATTTTGTTTTAAGTTTGAAAAGAAAAATAGTATAATAAATTTCAGGTCTTCTAAAAGCACAATCTGTGTAACATTGCCAAACAAAGCTAAATATATATCCCTAGAATCATTTGCTGATTTTACATAACTTGGCAGTTCATCTATGTATTCTTGTAAATAATGCGTGATGCAAAAATAATAAATGTTCTAAGTTGTCAAAATAATTATAAATGGTTGCACTGTTATATCCAGCTATATCAGCAACTTTTCGTATTGTAACAGCATCATAGCCATCTTTTTCTATTATATCTATCGTGGCATCAACAAAAATATTTTACCATTCGAGATTTTTGTATCATATCTAAAGCATTCATATCAACTCTCCTATACACCCGTACTATTCTAACATAAAATTGAGATAATATCAAATATAACAATTTTAGTATTTAAAAATATATTAATATTAACCAACTTTGTATTTTTGTTAAAACATATTTTTGAATTGTTATATCGTTTAAAAGTAATTCAATTAGATTGATAATCTAATATCAACTTAAAAATAAAATAATAGAAAAATAAAATTACTTTTTATAAAAATCTATTGCAAACGATTAAAAATTTATGATATATTTATTATAGGTTAAAAATAATCATGATTATAAAATAAATTAATTTAAAAAGATTTGCTATGATTGAAAATTCAAGAGTTTGAAAATTTTGTGGTTTTATATTTTAAAGGATAGAAAAGAATTTAGAGGAGGAAAAATGAACAAAAAGTAATACCGTGTTTTATGCTCAATAGTATTGACATTAGCAATCGTTTTTGGGGCTTTTAAGTCCGTCATCTTTTGAAACGGCTGGTAATGCATCTTTTTAAATTTTTTATCTACAAATTTTAACTGGTTTTACACTTTTACTATGACTGTTCATTGTATTTGCAATTTAGATGGATCTTTAGTAAGTATAAAAACATAAAGTTAGGTGGAGATGATTCAAAACGGAATTTTCAAATGCATCTTGGTTTGCAATGTTATTTTCTGCTGGTGTGGGAATTGGATTAGTATTCTTTGGAATATCTGAACCCTTAAGTCGTATCTAAATCCAATAAATGGGAAAAGGAATGACAGAAGAAGCAGCTAAGTTTGCAATTACAAAAATCATTTTTACACTGGGGACTTCATCCTTGGGCGAATTATTGTATATTAGGGTTAGGACTTGCTTATATGCAATTTAGAAAAGGAAAACCAGGTTTAATAAGTAGTATATTTATTCCTATATTAGGGGAAAAGGAGTTAGAGGTCCATTAGGGAAAATAATTGATATTTTGGCTGTATTTGCTACTGCTGCAGGAATGGCAACCTTTAGGACTTGGAACCCAACAAATCAATAGTGGATTGAATTATATGTTCAAAAGTTCCTGAAACTCCTATTGTTCAGATAATTTTAGTTATTTCAATTACTTTAATTTATACTTGGACAGCTATTTCAGGTGTTGAAAAAGGAATTAAAAACTGTTTCGGATTTGAATTTAATTTTGGTTTGTAGTTTTTGTTAGTTGGATCGTTTCTTCTCGGACCAACTGTTAAAAATATTAAGAACTTTTCGTTGAAGGAACAGGACTTTATATTCAAAATTTTATTCAAAAATTCATTGGAAGTCAGTGCTTTTGGAGAAAATTCATGGTTTGGTGACTGGACCGTGTTCTATTGGAGCGGTGGATAGCTTGGGCACCATTTACAGGAATTTTCATTGCAAGAATTTCTAAAGGAAGAACCATAAAAGAGTTTATTGCAGGAGTTATGTTGGTTCCTACAATAGTTTCATTTATTTGGTTTTCAATTTTTGCAGGAATTGACTTTTCTACTGCTGGAAAAGTTTTACTTGAAGCAAGTAAAAGCTCAGCAACTGCATTCTTTATAGTACTGAGGTGAAATTCCTTTTGGGGCTATTCTATCATTTGTTGCTATAATCCTTTTGTTCACATTCTTTATAACGTCTGCAAATTCTGCAACTTTTGTTTTAGGGATGTTATCGAAAGAAGGAGATTTGAATCCTACAAATACAAAGAAAACAATTTGGGGAGTTGTTCAGTCAGCTCTTGTATTATCACTTATGATAGGTTCAACAAATGGATTAAAAATGTTACAAACTATTTCAATTATAGCTGCATTTCCGTTTGCATTTTATAATGTTGTTAAGTATGTATTCCCTTATGAAAAGCATTGAAAACAGATGAGTTTATAATAGATAATAAAAATTTAGTAATTAAAAATAAGGAGGTTTTCTATGAAATTAGAAATAGGTAATTTTTCATGTTAAAGATGTTGTTTTTGGAGATAAAACTTTCTTTGAAAAACGAATTTTAACAATTAACAAAAAGAGGCTTTGTAAATTTATTTTTACAAGACGAACATATCACAGAAGTTGATATAGAAATTGCAAAACCGGGAGAAGATGTTAGAATTGTTCCTATAAAGGAAGCAGTTGAACCTCGAGTTAGAGTTGATGGAAGAACCTTATTTCCGGGTGTAACAGGAGATATAGTTCCTTGTGGAGAAGGTAAACTTTATGCTCTTAAAGGTGTAAGTGTTCTTGGTGTAGGTATGCACTGGGGAAGTTTTGGAGACGGATTGATTGATATGTGCGGAGAAGGGCAAAAATACACTATATTTGGGCAGTTAATTAACATTTGCATTGTTGCAGATACTGATGAAGAATTTGAAAGACATGAACAACAAAAGAAAAATCATGCAATTAGATGGGCAACTCACAAATTTGCAGAATATTTAGGAAAAACAGTAAAAGAACTAAATCCTGAAGAGACAGAAGTTTTTGAATTTGATCCAGTCTTGAATAGAAGTGATTAATAGTTTACCTAAAGTTGTTTTGGTAATGCAACCTCAATCACAAATGGAAGAAATGGATATAATGATTTAATTTATGGATGGGATATGAATCATTTTGTACCCTACATTTATGAATCCATGTGAAGTGCTTGATGGAGCCATAATTTCAGGAAGTTTTATGCCTTGTTCATCAAAATGGTCAACTTATGATTTTCAAAATTTCCCAACAATCGAGAGAACTATATAAAGAACACGGAAAAACAATTAACTTTGTAGGGAGTTATAATGTCCAACTTAAATGTTGCTTTAGATCAAAAAGAAAGATCAGCAATTATAATGTCTAATATAGCAAAATATTTGGGAGCTGAAGCTGCAATAGTTACAGAAGAGGGATATGGTAATCCTGATACTGATTATATTAGATGTATAGTAGCTTTAGAAGATATTGGAGTTAAAACTGTAGGTATCAGTAATGAATGTACAGGTCGTGATGGAGCATCTCAACCGCTTGTAGTTTTGGATGAAAAAGCTAACGCATTAGTTTCTTCAGGAAATGTTTCTGAATTAATTAAGCTGCCACCAAGAAAGAAAGTTATTGGAGAACTTGAAGCTCTTGTGAGAGATGGATTATCAGGTGGATGGCCTTTTGACGAAATTTTAGGTTCATCAGTAAAAGAAGATGGTTCTATAATTATGGAAAATAATGCAATGTTCTGTGGAGACGCTATTGCAGGATGGTCTATAAAAACTATGAAAGAATTTTTAAGGGTGTTAATATGAAAAAGTTGTTCATTATATAAATCAATTCTTTGCTGGTATTGGTGGAGAAGATAAGGCTGATTACAAGCCTGAATTAAAGAGGAAAAATCGGTCCCGGTATTGCGCTACAATCAAAAATTGGATGCTGAAATAACTCATACAGTTGTTTGTGGAGATAACTACATGGGTTCTAATACTCAAGATGCTATCAATGAAATTTTAGGAATGTTGGAAAAATTGAGTTTGATGTATTTATAGCAGGACCTGCATTTCAAGCTGGACGTTATGGTGTTGCTTGTGGAAACATCATGTGAAGCAGTAAAGAAAAATTTAACGTTCCTGTTGTAACTTCAATGCATGTTGAAAATCCAGGTGAGAAATGTTTAAACTTAAGATGCCCATTTTTGAAGGAGGAAATTCAGCCGCTTTTTGTTAAAAAGGATACAGAAAAATGGCTCTTTATGTAAAATAAAATATTGTTAGGGAAAAAGAAACAAAAGGTGCAAAAGTTGAAGGATATTTTGAAAGAGGAATTAGACATCAAGTTTGGTTGGAAGAACCTGTTTCAGCAGCAAGACGTGGGGTTGATATGCTTCTATAAGAAGATTGCAGGAGAAGAATATATTACAGAACTTCCAATTCCTAAAAAGGATTTAGTGCCAATAGCAAGTCCTAAAAAGATTTGAAAAAGCTAAAATTGCCGTATTAAACACAGGAGGTATTGTTCCTGTTGACAATCCTGATAGGATTCCAATCTGCATCAACAACAAGATGGGGACGTTATAACTGTTCATCAATGGAAAGATTAAAAGGTGGAGAATTTAAAACAATTCATGCCGGATTTGACCCTGCGGCAGCAGATGCTAATCCTAATGTAATTGTTCCTTGGGATGTGCTGGTTGAGCTTAAAAAGGAAGGTGTATTCGGCGAGTTACATGAATATTTTTATTCAACAGTAGGAACTGGAACTACACAAGCAGAAGCAAAAAGAGAATGGGACATGAAATGCTAGTTAAACTTCAAGAGGCAGGAGTTGATGCATGTATTATGGTTTCTACTTGAGGTACTTGTCACGTTGCGGAGCAACGATAGTAAAAAGAAAATTGAAAAGGCAGGAATTCCAATCGTACAAATGTGTAATTTGGTTCCAGTTGCTATTACAGTAGGAACAAATAGAATTGTTCCTACAATATCAGTCCTTATCCACTAGGAGATCCTAGTACAAGTAAGAAAGAACAATATAAGTTACGTTACTCAAAGAACAAAATTAGCTTTAGAAGCATTAACAACTGATATTAAAGAACAAACTGTATTTTAAAATTTAAGTAGTATGATAAAGAATAGATTTAAGATTTAATATTTTTAGAAGAAATCTTTATAAAATAAATATTTTTATTAAGAAAAGGGTATATTGAAAATACATTTACTTCTTAAGTAATAATTATTTTGAACAGATTTAAAATAAAAATATAAACACACTAATCACAGATATACTATTAGGATGTAACACTACACTTAAAATTTATAGAAAAATAAGCTATGTAAAATTTTTGCATAGCTATTGCTCAATAGCAATATTACAGATTTGTTTTTATAAGATAAGAACCCATTAAATCATTGAAAAACTCAATTACTATGATACAATAGTTATGTAAAATGTTGAAAAATTATTTTTTTCTTAATTGAAATTTATGGAGTATTAGTCATTATGGAAAAATTAAAGAAAAATATTTATCTATACTCTATATTAATTGTCATTTTTAGTGTTTTTACAGTTTATTCAAATGCTAATATGCCAATGATAATTAAAGGATTACAGATAGTATTACAGAAAAACAATTTGATAAAATTTTTGGGTATTTTGTAAAATATGCTTACTAATAGTATTAGTGTTGTGTTCTGAATTTATTGGCAAATTGTTGAATGCTAAATATAGAAGATTATTATATATGAGGTTTAGAAATCTTTTTATCAGAGGAATTTTGTTAAAGGGGAAAAAGGGAGAAAATCCTCAAGAGCTTTTATTCTATCTATAATAATGAGATAGAATCTGTTGTAGAAGAATACTATTTAACAATACCACATATATATATTTCAAGCAGTATCTATTATTTGGTATATGTATTTGCTGTTTTTCATTGAATATTATTGCATCATTTATTATTCTAGGAACAAATATTATATCAATTCTAATTCATGAAATAGATATGCAAAAGAATAAGGGAAAAGAGCATTTTAGGACTAAGACGATTAACACAGCTTTTTATGATATTGTTGAGGAATAGGCACTATAAAAAGATATTCCGCAGAAAAATATAAATAATAAAATGGAGGTCTATCTCATCTGATGAACAAAAATATGCTTATAGATATAGCATAAAAATGCAGTACTGAAATTAGTATGGGAGCAATTTCATTTATATCCCAGTTTCAATTTATTATGTTGTAATCAGCTCTATTGTCAGCGGAAAAGAAACAATAGGTGCTTTATTGCCATATTGCAATTATCAGAGTTGTTAATCATCCGATTAATACCATTTCCAGCTATTTGATAACTGTATTTTCTATAAAGAAAGTTAAAATGATTTATTTAATACCTTATCCGATTGTGAGTTTGAAGAAAATAAGCAAGAGAGAGTTGAGAAAATTGAATTTGAAAATGTAAGTTTCTCTTATAATGAGAATAAATATATTATTGATAATTTTTCAAATGTTTTTGAAAGTGGGAAAAAGTATTCATAAGAGGTCAAAATGGATCCGGTAAGAGTACAATTTTTGGAAATTATTGTTCGGAGAGCTTGAAAATTATAGTGGAAATATAAAAATAAATGGTAAAAATATAAAGGATTATCCTGATATTTCAAAAATCTTGTCTATGTTGAACAAAATTCTTTCCTATTCAATGAAAAATATAGTTTCAAATATAACTTTGTTAAAAATTTTGAGATAATTTGATTTATGATATTTTAAATAAAGTGAATTTGGATAAAAACTTATAGAAAAATAGAAACGAAAATTTGAATGAATTGAATCTTTCAATTTCGGTAGTGAGAAACAAAAATTATAATTGATAGAGCTTTTGATTAGAAATAGTAATTTTTGGTATTTGACGAAGCTATGAGCAATATTGATGATTCAATTTCAATTATAGAAAAAAATGATTTTTAAGTGATAAAAACTTAGGGTTTATTAATATTTCACAATTATTCAGAAGAAAATTTAATAATGTATGACTATATTTTGAATTTACAGGAGAAAAATTAATATAATACAAAAACTGATAAATGTATCTCAAGTTAAATATATATTTCCTAAGGAGGAGTTGTTTTCTAATGAAAAATTCAAAATTCTATTTGCCGATTAAGTTATCCAGTGTTATTTTTCTATGTATTTTTCGCTGGAGTTTATTTTATTTCACTTATTTTTCCTATATTTTTAAGAGTATTCTTGATAATGTAGGGAATATGGACAGTGGAAAGTTATATTTATACATATTTGGGATAATTGTATTTGCAGTTTTTGTTCATGGAATTAGTTATTTATGTGATTATCTAAATCAGATATTTTGTAATAAAACTGCTTTAAAATATCAAAAACAAATTGTAAAAAAGATTTCTAAGATAAATACACCGGACTATGAGGGATGAGCAAGGCTATAGTATTGAATCTTTTGAATTATGATATAGCTGTAATTTATACATATATTAATTTAAAAATAGATTTAGTAGTGGATTCTATAAAGATTTTATTAGTAGCTCTTATACTGATAAAAATTAATTACACTTGCAATAATAACTTTTGTATTAATACTGATTTATTATCTTGGAAATTATTTTAATAAAAATCGAATGGAAAAACTTGCAAGTGAAGAGATGAAATTAAATGACAAAAATTTTTGAGCAAGAAGAAGATGTTGTTTATAAAAAACAAGTATTGAGTTGTTTAAGGCTTTGGGGCTTGTTTTTAAGAAATTTAATTATATAGCAGAAAAACGTTGGAATATTACAGGTACAAAAACATAAAATTTTTAATTTTAAATATGGAATTTCCAAAATTTATTTCAACTCTTAGCCCTTTTATAGTGTTAATCTTGGGGCAAAGTTTTTGTTCATAGAGGAATTTTTACTATTGGAACATTGATTATGCTTTTACAATATGCTCAAATGATTTATACTCCGATAACGTCCATTGCAAAATTTAAAGGCAAATGCAAATTCTTCAGTAGCAAGTTTTGAAAGAATTAGAAACTTTTTAAACTATGAAAAATGAAGAAAATAATTATTCAAAAACTTTTTGTAAACAAGAAAAATTCTATAGAAATTAAAAATGTCGAAATTACAAATGCAAAAGATGAGTTATTATTTAAAAATGATGATTTTTACAATTTCTAAAATGGGCTTTTATATTCTAAAAAGGTGATAATGGAACAGGAAAAACTACGCTTTTAAATTTACTTGCAGGAGTTTATTCCATAAAACAAATTATGGAAAAAGGTGGATATTTTAGAATATCCGAGGATAAAAAGAGGATATTTCTACTTTATATAATCCCGCAATGTTGTTTAACGGAACTGTTAGAGAAAAATATAGTTTTTAACTGAGATAGAAAAGGGAAGAACAAATTTCAAAGATGCGAAATCTTTTGAAAAGATTTAATGCAAAAGATGAAAATTATGAAGTTAAAACAAATCCTGCAAATCTTTCACTTGGAGAACAGCAAAAACTATTTTTGATAAGAAACTATTTATGCAAGAAAAGAGTATTATTTTTACTTGATGAACCTTCAGCAAATTTAGATGTTGAATCAAAAAGCTATTTTTAAGAGATTTTCTAGAAGAAGAAAAAGAGAAAAAGCATAATGATTTTTAATAGCTCACGATTTGTTTTATGAAGAAATTGCTGATGAAATTTATACTATAAATAAACAAAAATTTAGAACTTTCTAAATAAAGATAAAAGAATTTTCATTCCCGATACTTATGTGTCGGGTTGTTTTATAGCAGATGAGTGAAAAATTCTACAATATGTGTATATATGTGATATAATATAGGTAGCTTTGTGCCTAATGGCAAAGCTACTATATTTCATCATAACAAGCATAAAAAATAATCAAAAAGGATTTGGATTTAATTATTAGCTTTACACTTGTTGATAAAGCTACATATTTTGAGATAAAAATAAATTGTTAAGATAAATTAAAGTTGATTGTAGTTACAAAAGGAGAGATATACTTTGTTTGATAAATTAGAATTATTAGTGGAAAAATTTGAGGAACTTGAAAAGAAAAATCATGATCCTGAAATTATGAAAGATATGAATGTTTGACAAAAATCTTGCTAAAAGAACATGGCGATATGAAGTCGATTGTTGAAAAATATAGAGAATATTCCAAGCATAAGAAAGAACTTGGAAGAAAATAAAGAGATGTTAAAAAGAAAGTCTGGATGATGAAATGAAAGAACTTGTCAAGGAAGAAATTTCGAGCTGGAAGATAGTATTGAAAAAGGAAGAACAAGATCTTAAAATTTTTATTATTACCAAAAGACCCTAATGACGAAAAAGAATGTATTTATGGAAGTAAGAGCCGGTACTGGTGGAGATGAAGCGGGACTTTTTGCAGAAGATTTGCTTAGAATGTATAGAATGTTTGCTGACAAACAAAGATGGAAAACTGAAATAATGAGTATTTCAGAACAAGGTGTCGGAGGAATAAAAGAAGTTGTTTTCTTGGTTAAAGGTCAGGGTGCATATTCAAAACTAAAATATGAAAGTGGTGTTCATAGAGTTCAACGTGTTCCTGCTACGGAATCAAGTGGAAGAATACATACTTCTGCAGCAACTGTTGCAGTTTTACCGGAAGTTGAAGATGTCGATGTTGTTATAAATCAAAATGATCTTAGAATTGATGTTTATAGAGCGAGTGGTAATGGTGGACAATGTGTAAATACAACTGACTCTGCTGTTAGAATTACACATATTCCTACAGGAGTTGTTGTAACTTGTCAAGATGAAAAAGTCGCAACTTAAGAACAAGGATAAGGCAATGAAGATTTTGAAATCAAGACTTTATGAAAAGTATCAAGAAGAACAAAATAAGGACATTGCAGATGCAAGAAAAATCACAAATAGGGTCAGGAGATGATCTGAAAGAATAAGAACATATAATTTCCTCAAGGAAGAGTTACAGATCACAGAATAAATATGACTATTTATCAATTGGATGGTTTCTTAAACGGAGATATTTCAGATATGATAGATGCTCTAATTACAAGCTGTATCAAGCTAAAAAGATGCTAGCAATTGCGGAGTAGATTATGAATCAAAATTTACAAAATAAATTAACTAAAATTGGTATTTATCTTGTATTGTATATATTTTGGAGTTTTTCGTATTTTTCAATTTCGTTTTTATGAAAAAGAAAATAAAGCTGTAGTTAATACAGTGAAAGAGGTTGAAACTAAGCCAAAACCTTTAAATGCTAATGGAATAGATGTAACTAAACTTTCAACAAAAAGTTAATACAGGTAAAAAGGCAAGTATTTTTAACTGAAAAACTGTTCTTGAAGGTCTTAAAAATAGTGAGGATTCAGATATTCAAGAAATATTAAAAAGCAAAAGATAAATTAAGTTATGGTTATTTAGCTATGCTTTATAAAAATCCTTCTGCAAAAACTTTTTGTTAAGGGACAAGCTTGAAAAATAGAACAGTTGATAATTTTACTCATGAAAGTGTTGATTTTAAAAGAGATATTCCATATTATTTACAATGGGATAGACGTTGAGACAAAAAGAAATATACTGATGATAATATAGCAATAAATGGTTGTGGACCAACTTCAATGGCAATGGTTGTTTCTGGACTTTTGAAAGATAATTCCATAACTCCTGTTGAATTGGCAAAAATATGAAGAATACGCTGAAGGATCAGGAACGGTTGGAATTATTTTAAAGAAGTTCCCAAAAATATGGATTAAAAGTTAAAGATTTGAAGACAGATGAAGAAGTTTTTAAAAATGAATTAAAAAGTGGAAGACCTATAATTGCGAAATGTAGGGGCCTGGAGATTTTTCTTCAATAGGACATTATATTGTTTTTGGTTGGAGTTGATGAAGATGGTATGTTCATAATAAATGACCCAAATAGTCCTACAAATACAAGCGAAAAAGTGGAGTTTTGAAAGATTAAAAATCTCAGATAAAAGAATGCTTGGTCTTTTACTAAAAGGAGAGTAGGGTTGAATTTTTTAGAAAGAATTTTTAGATTTTTATTTATTTCTTTAGGTCAAAAGCTCTGAGGATATGACATAGAAAAATATGGTTTAACGCATATTTTACTTGTTTTAATTGTATTTACAGGAGCAATTTTAATTTATAAATATAGAGAAAAATTAAAAATGGCAATAAAAATATTTTGAAAATCTTTGTTATAATATTATTATTTCAACAAATAATATTATATGCTTGATATATATTAAGTGGGGCTTTCTCAATAGAGACAAGTTTACCTCTGTATGATTGTAGAGTGAGCGATTTTATGTTTGATTTGTAGGGGTATTTTTGAATAGTAATAAAATGAAAAGAATAGGTATCTACTTAGGCTTTTGTAGGCTCGATTGTAGCTCTTATAACACCAGAGTTAGATAAATTTATATTTCCACATTATACTTGGATAAGTTTTTTGTTGGACATACTTTGTTACTTTGGATAAGTTGTTATATATTCTTTGTAGAGGAAATAGAAATTTCATTTAAAAATATGTGAAGTTTTTGTTTTTACAAATATTTTTGCATATAGCGATTATTATTTTTAATAATCTGACAGACTGTAATTATGCTTTCTTATCAGAACCACCAATTTTTAAAGATGTAGCAGTTAGATTGCATCCATTAACATATATAGCGATAATGATGTTGATATTAAATTTTGCGTTATACCTTGTACATTCATATTTTATGAAATCAAGAGATGGAAAAATTTAAAAATAATAAATAGAAAGATTGAGAATTAGAAAAATTGACGATGAATTAATAGTGAAATAGTAAATAGAAGAGTCTATTATAAATTACAATAAAAAGTACTGCATCCATTACTTGTTTTCGCGTTTTGGGAGTAGTACTTTTTATTGTGAAATTCTAGTAATTTAAATTAGATTTTGTATTACTATGATACATAAGGTTCAGCTATGGAAACTATAGCTAATGTTGAGAATATAACAGAAGTCATATAAATGATGATAAAAGTTAAAAATACTAATAATATTATGATATATAGTCATTGTATTTACACAATATAAAAATAATATAGATTTAGTGATGCTATTTACTGAATTTAGCAAAAATATTTTTATCGAATTATGAAAAATCTCATTTTATGGTATACTATAAGATAAGATTTATATTATAAAGAAGGGGTTTTAATTATGAAAAATTTATATTTATTATATGGAGGAAGAGTACTGAACACGAAATTTCAGTTTTAACTGCTAAGTCTGTTGTAAATAATTTAGATAGAAAAATATAAGATATTTCCTATTTATGTAGATAAATGTGGAAGATGGAATTACTTAGGGGAAAAATACTAAGAATATTGAAGATGAAAAAGAACTTATGGTTGAAGGATATGGAAATGTTGCGGATTCTATTTCAAAATTCTTTTGCAAATGACTTTGTAAATGAAAATGCGATTTTCTTTCCTGCAATGCATGGTACATTTTCTGAAGATGGAACAATTAAGGTTTTCTTTTGATATAATGGATCTACATATGTGGAAATAATGTTTTATCTTCTGCCGTTTGTATGGATAAGGGAATGGCAAATGATGTTTTTGCAGGTAATGGAATTTTACAACCTGAATATTATTTAGTGACGAAATACGAATTTGATAAGAATAAAGATTTACAAATTAAAAATATTTTTAGAAAAAAATAGGAGAAATTTCTTTGTAAAGCCTTGTAATGCTGGATCAAGTGTTGGGGTTACAAAGGTAACTAAAAAGAAGAAATTGAACCTGCTTTAATTGAAGCTTTTAAGTATGATAGTAGAGTTTTAGTTGAAGAGGCAGTTGTTGGAGATGAACTTCAAGTTTTAGTTATGGGAAATAATATTTTTAAAAAGCTAGTTTACCTGGTGGCGTAAAAGTTACTAGAGAGTTTTTGACTATGAAGCAAAAATATTTTGACGAAACTACAGATCATATTATCCCTGGGATTTAACTGATGAAGAAATTAAAGAAATTCAATCTGTAGCAAAGAGAGCTTATGCAGTTACAAATTGTGAGGGCTTTTGCAAGAGTTGATATTTTTGTAAGAGATAGCGATAGAAAAATGCTAGTTAATGAAATTAATACAATCCCTGGAATGACTGCTGTTTCTATGGCACCAGCAATGTATATGAAAACTTTCGGAAAGACTTATAGTGATTTTTTTAGATGAGTTGATTGAACTTGCCATTGAAAAATAAAAGAGAAAAAGATTCTTTGACAACAAATAGGGGTAATTATGTTAAAAAGCAACTTTTGGAAACTATTACTAAAAATAGTTGAAGGACGTTTAGTTACTACAAGTATGAAAAGATGCAGTGATTGAAGGATTTCTACAGATACGCGAAATATACAAGTAAAATAATTTATTTATTCCTCTTGTAGGAGAAAAAAATTTGATGGACATAATTTTGCTTTTTGATGCTATTCAAAAAAAGGTGATTGCTACTTTGTGGGATAGAAAACATCCCTACACCTTATCTTGATGCTGGAATTATTGTTGTAGATGATACTTTACAGCATATCAAAAACTTGCAAGTAGTTATTTAAAAGGCGACAAAAGCTAAAAGTTATAGGGATAATAGGATCAAACGGAAAGACAGGAACTAAAAGATATTTTAGCTGCAATTTTAGAAGAAAAATATAGAGTTCATAAGACTGCAAAAATCTTAATAATGAAATAGGTGTTTCAAAAACTATTATGGAAATGGATTTAGATGATCAGGCAATAGTTTTTAGAAATGGGAATGGATCATTTTGGAGATATTAGAACTCTTACAAATATTGCAAAATCTGATATTGCAGTTATCACAAATATTGAGATAGTCATTTACAAGAACTTGGAACTAAAGAAAAATATTGCCAGGGCTAAGTTTGAAAATTTTAGAAGGATTAAAGCCTGATGGAGTCTTTATTTATAACAATGATGATGAAGTTTTTAAGAGAAGTTGTTAAGGAATATACAATTCCTCAAAGAATTATCAAAATAGGAACAAGAGAGATTCTGATGTAATTATAAGACCTATTCGTTCCGATGAAGAGGGAAGTAGCTTTTTCAATCGGAGAGTATGCTTATAGTATTCCTTTTATAGGAAAACATCAAATCTACAATGTTTCTAGTTGCAATAACAATAGCAGGACTTATAGGAATGGATTATCAAGAAATTGTTAGAGGTCTTTCAAAGGTAAAAACTTACAGGAATGAGAATGGAACTTATGCACTTACCAGGTTTTGATATTTTAAATGACTGTTATAAGTCAAATCCTCAAAGTTTAACTTCTTGTATAGAAACTGTTTATACTATGAAAGGCTATAAAAATAAAAATTTTAATTCTTTCTGATATGTTGGAGCTTGGAGAAGATGAAAGAAGATTACATTTTTGTTGGAGAAAAATAGATAGAGATAAGATTGACTATGTAATATGTATTGGAGATTTAGCTAAAGAAATTTACAATGGAGCAAATAGAAATTTCAATGTCAACCATCTTTTTCCATTTTGAAACTAATGAAGGAGTTGTAAAGAAAGTTAAGGAACTCATTTCAGAAGATACTTTTGATTATGGTAAAAAGGAAGCAGAGGAATGAAACTAGAAAAATTATTGAAAATGTTAAAGGAGATTTAGTATGAATAAAGAAAGACTTTTAAATACGTTTTTAGATTTAGTAAAGATTTACTCACCTTCAAAAATGAAATAAATGTTATGAAATATATAACAGAAAAATTAGAAAAAGCTAGGAGTCGAATATATTTTACATGACCATTCAGCTGAATATGGCGGAATACTCCTGTAATTATTGCAAAACTTGAAAAGAATTGTGATGACGAAAAACTTAAAACCACTTTCTCTTTCAGCTCATATGGATGTTGTTGAGCCTTCAAAAGATTTGGATGTTTATGTTGAGGATGGGCTTGTTAAAACAAGAACAGAAACAACTTTAGGTGGAGATGATAAGGGTGGAGTTGCAATTATTTTGGAAACTTTTGAAAATTTAGTTGAAAATAATTTGCCACATAATGATGTGTTTGCAATTATAACTCCGTCTGAAGAAATTGGACTTTTGGGAGCGAAATCAATTAAATGGGAAGAAATTCCATCTGAATTTATGCCCGCAAAAGATATGCTAGTGCTTGATAATGGTGGCAGTTCAGATCTTGTAGCTGTTGAAGGACCTGTATGTATAAGATAAATGTTCATTATGAAGGAGCTTCTGCTCATGCAGGAATTGAACCTGAAAAAGGAAGAAGTGCAATTATAGCTATGAGTCATGCTATTTCAAAAATGAAAATCGGAAGATTAAACGACCATACTACTTCAAATATAGGTAGCATTATATCTGAATTTCCAACAAATGTTGTCCCTAAAGATTGTAAAAATCAAAAATGGAAGTTAGATGTTTGAATGAAGATGAAGCAAAAGAAAATGTTGATAATTATATAGATATTTTTGAAAAACTGCAAAAAGATTTTTGAAGTTAAATGTAATATTGAAGTTAAATACGATTATCCACCACTAAAACAAATTGATGGAAATAATTTATTAAATAGAGTTTTAGATGCTTATAAAAAGTTGAATTACAGCCAAACCAATTAAAATTGGTGGAGGTTGTGATGGGAAATATTTATTTGAAAAATGGATTTTCATTCTGTAATTTTTAGGAGTTGGAATGTATAAAATTCATACTGATTGAAGAATATTTAGTTATTTCCGATATGGAAAAAAACAGCTGAGGCGGTTTTGAATTCATTACAAAATAGGAGGGAATATGTATAAAGGATATAAATTAATTCAAGAAAAACATATAAAGGATGTAAATTCTGATTGTGTTTTTGCTTGAACATGAAAAACCGGCGCTAGAGTTTTTTGATGAAAAAAATAATGATGACAATAAAACTTTTAGTATTGGATTTAAAACTATTCCTACAGATAACACAGGAATTTGCCATATAATTGAGCATTGTGTATTATCGGGTTCAAGAAAATTCCAAACTAAAAGAACCTTTTATGGATATGGTAAAAAAATAGTACAGCTACATTTTTAAATGCTATGACTTTTTCCTGATAAAACAGTTTATCCTGTTTCAAGTAGAAATGAAAAAGACTTTTAAAAATTTGATGGATGTATATATGGATGCTGTTTTCTATCCAGCGATGAAATCTGATAGAAGAAATTTTTATGCAAGAAGGTTGGCATTATGAACTTGAAAAATGAAGAAGATGAGCTTAATATCAAAGGTGTAGTTTATAATGAGATGAAGGGGCTTATTCTGTTCCCGAAACAACTCTTTACTATAGGGTGAATAGTGCTCTTTGTCCTGATACTGTTTACGCTAAAGAATCAGGCGGAGAACCCATGAAATTCCAAATTTAACTTATGAAGATTTCTGAGAGTTTCATTCAAAATATTACATCCTTCTAACTCATATATTTATTTATATGGGGATTGTGATATGGAAGAAAGACTTGAATTTCTGGATAGAGAATATCTTTCAAATTTTGAAAAAGAAGAACTTGATAATTTTGAAGAAATCAAAAACCTTTTGAAAAACCTAAAATGTCTTTGATGAATATTCAGTTTCTAAAGATGAAGATACTAAGAATAAGACATTCTTAGCTTATGTTTCTTGCTTTTGGAGAAAGTGATGGATTAAAAGACGGAATAATATCAAGATTATTAAATGAAGTTTTTGGTTGAAATGCAAGGAGCATATTTAAAAGAAGCTCTTCTTAAAGCAAATATATGTGAAGATGTATCTTCTATTTCTATGGAGGCCACAAAATATTCAAGTTTTTGGAGTTTTTGTTACAAAATTCAGAAAGAGAAAATTTAGATAAATTTAAGGAAATTATAGAAAAACTTTAACAGATATTGTTAAGAATGGAATTGAAAAAGAAAAGCTGATTGCAGTGTTGAATAGAACAGAATTTTCTGTAAGAGAACTTTTAAATTCTACAACTGCCGGAATTGAATGTATGTTGCATATCTGCGAGAATTGGTTGTATGGCAAAAATCCTATGGAATCACTTGCTTTTGACGAAGCATTATCAGAAATTAGAGAAGAAATTTTAAATAATAGATTGTTGGAAAGAATTATTGAAGAAAAGATTTTAAATAATAATCATAAAGCATTCATAATTCTTTTTCACCAAGTGCTGGACTTAATGACAAAAAGATTTGGCACAAAAAGAGTGGTTAAAGAGATATAAAGACTCTTTAAATCAAATTCAAGTTGAAAAATAATTGAAAAATACTAAGAATTTAATTGAATATCAACAAACTGAAAGTTCTGATGAACAAAAAGCTACAATTCCGAAGTTGAGAATTGAGGATATTGATAAAGAAACTTTTAAAAATTCCAAAATGAAATAGATAAAATAGAAGAGATAACGGTTTTAAAACATAATATTTTTACTTCAGGTATTAACTATGTAGATATTTGTTTTGATTTAAAAACATATCTCAAAAAGATGAAATAGTATATATGTCGTTAATTGAAAATCTGTTAAAATCTTTTAGACAAAAAAATCAATGTCATACAAAGATTTTTACTGTTGAAACATTTTTACGTTGTGGAGGAATTTCAACTTCAATAGTAACAATGACAAATTCAAAGAATAAAGAAAAATTTGTTCCGAAATTTGTTGTAGTGTAAAAATTCTTCTCTGAAAAACTAAAAAGAAACAGCAGAACTTGTTAAAAATTTTTTGTTAAAAGAAACTATTTTCACTGATAAGAATAGAATAAAAGAAGAAATTTTGGCTATAAAAAGGTGAATTAGAACAAGATGTTATCGAGCGGGTCATCTTTACGGAATAAATAGAGCAAAATCATATTATTCTAATAAGGCGTACTATGACGAAAAAGTTAAGGGTATTGATTATTTGAAATTTATTCAAGATTTAGCTGAGAATTTTGATGAAAAAAATTGATAATGTAATTGAAAAAAATGGAATTTGTTTACAATAGAATGTTCAATTTGAATGATGTAATTATAAATATAACAACAACAGAGGACAATTTTGATAATATAGAAAAAGAATTTGTTGGACTTGTTAAAGAATTTCCAAAGTTAGAAGATTCTCCTTATGATTTTTACATTTGAAAAAGAAAATTTGAAAGAAGGAATATCAACATCTTCAGATGTAAATTATGTTACTTTTGCAGGAGATATGAAAAAAATATGGAGTTGATTTTTTTCAGGAAGTTTTGCATTGCTTTTCAAAAAAATCTTGAGTACAACTCATATGCATAATAATATCAGAGCGATTGGTGGGGCTTATGGAGCTGGATTTAGTATAACTAGAGATAGTGAAATTATTATGTTCAGTTATAGAGACCCAAATTTAAAATCTACAAAAAGAAAATTTTTTTCAACTGTAGGAAAAATATGTTTCGAAATGGATATTTCTAAAGATGATTTAGAAAGTTTTTAAAAATTTCAATGGTAAAAGATTTTAATCCTCTATTGACACCAAAGCATAAAGGATATACTTCTATGATTATGTATATTACAGGATCAGATGAAAAAGAATTAGAAATATACCTAGAACAACTTTTTAAATGCAAAATTAGAAGATTTAAAAGAACTTTCAGAAGTAATAGGAAAAACATTAAGTCAAGATACTTTTTGTGGTTGTAGGAAATACAAATAAAAATAAAGGAAAATTCTGAAGAGTTTAATAATATTTTAGTTTTGAAAAATAATGAAAAATTATTTTAGTTAAAATGATATATGATTTAATATGGAAAGACATAGCATTAGTTGTGTCTTTTTTATAGAAAAATCTTTATAAATAGAACTTTTGCATAAGAAATTACTATAATAAAATTATTGACTTAAAGAAATATTACTAATATAATAGAACAAAGGATAAACAAATTTTAAAATTAGTGCATGGATTGGAGAAGACTTATGAAAAAGAAATCTAGTTTTGTTATTGGTTTCTGCATTGGTTTTATCTTCTTGTGGAAATACTGCAAAAAGAGCTGATGATAAAACTGCTACAAAAACTGATGATACAGGAGATAAACTGACTATTGGGAAAGTTGATTTAAAAGATCCTAATTTAGAAGAAAAGTGGAAAAAGAACCAGCTTATGGAAGAAAGATAATTATAAACTTTGATGGAGGCCTTTGTGCTTCTACTTTAGGGTGTAACTCACGCAAAGGGATATTTTTGCAAAAACAAGGATTAGAAACTCAAATTGTAAATAATCCAGAGCCTAAAGACGCTATTGCAACAGGAAAAATTGATAGTAGTGGTTGAACATATTTCAACATCTCTTATTCCAGCTGTGAATGGTTTAAATATAACTTTACAAGAGCTGTAAATACAGGATGTAGAACTATGTTTGTTTTAAAAGATTCAGATATAAAGTCAACTAAAGATTTGGAAGGAAAAACAGTTGGTGTACATGGCGGAATTGGATCTGGAGATCATAATATAAGCTTTTAGATTTTTTTGCAAAGGATAATGTAGATCAAACTAAAGTTAAATTTAAACCAGTTGAAAGTACAGCTTTAATTCAAGCAATGAAAAATGGAGAAATACAGGCTTGTGTATTATCTGACCAATATGCAAAAGGAATTTATTGATAAAGGAATAATTAGACCAATTCGTTCAATAACTTGGGATGACGATTTTTAAAATTGAACCTTGTTGTGTTCTTATTTTAAATAAAAAGTTTGTTGAAGAAAATCCTATTACAGCCGCAAAAGATTACGGAGCACATAGACAAGCTAGTGAATGGGTAGAAGATCACAAAGAGGAAACAGCTGATATTGTAAAAGCAAATAATTGGGGTTCTGGAGATAGAGATACCGATATTTATTTTTTTAAACGCTTATAGTTTCAGAGTTTCGGATGAACAAACTGAAAAGTCTCTTAATGATATAGTAAGAGATTACAAAAATTTGGATTGATAGATAAAAATAAAGAGGCTAAAGATATTTTACAAAAATGTTTGGAAGCCAATTAATCAAAAATAAATTTTAATCATTATTGAGAGAAGAGTTATTTAATTATAACTCTTTTTATTATATAAAATGATATGTTAATAAGGTTTTTACTTATTAAGAAAACTATTTCATAAAAATTACTAATAAATAGCCCCTTTTACTATAAAAATTAATATAGATAAATTGTTGACTTAATTATTTAAGATGTTATAATTTATTTAGTCAAAAATATTTTAAATTATAAACAAGATTATTACATAAATTAACAATATATTTTTTGATGACTATTTATTTGGAGGATTTTTATGAATAAAAGGGAATTAGTTTACTGTTATTATCTGCAATGTTATTTAGTGTTTCCGGTTGTGGAAATACTGCTAAAAAGAGCTGACAATAAGCAAAGTGTGAAAAGAAAAAGGAAAATAGTGAAAAATAAGATGACAATAGCAGATGTAGATTTGAATGATCCTGATTTGGAAGAAAAGTGAAAAAGAGCCTCGTTATGGAACAAAAATTACTTTTGGGCTATAATGGTGGACTTTGTACTTCTGGATTAGGTATTGCACAGATTAAAGGGTTTTTTAGCTAAACAGGGTTTAGAGGAGAAATTAAAAATTTAAAATTATCTGTTGCAGATGCAATTGGTACAGGTAAGCTGGATGCGACTACAGATCATATTTCAACTTCAGTTGTACCTGCTGTAAATGGAACTAATATGGTATTTACAAGAGGGGCACATACAGGATGTAAATCCTTTTGTTTTTAAAAAGATTCTAACATTCAAAAACAAGTGATTTAATTGAAAAGAAGTTGCAATTCACGATGGAATAGGAGCTTCTGATCACAATATAGCTTTTGAGATTTTTTTGTCTAGAGATAAGGTTGATTATTCAAAAGTTAAATTTTAAAAACGTTGAAATTGCAGCAACTATTCAGCTATGCAAAATGGAGAAATTCAAGCTTCAATGTTTTCGATCAATTTGCACAAAAATTTGTTGATGAGGGTATTCTAAGACCTATTCGTTCAATTACTACAGATGATGATTTTAAAATTGAACCATGCTGTGCTCTTATTTTTAAATAAAAATTTGTTGAAGAAAAATCCGATAACAGCAGCAAAACTTACTAAGGCTCATAAAGAAGCAAGTGATTGGATTGAAGAAAATAAAAAGAAGCCGCTCAGTTATTAATCAAAAATAATTGAGTTCAGGAAATGTTGAATCGATCAAAGATTTTTAGAAACTTATAATTTTAAAGTTACTGATGAAAGAACAGAAGAATCTTTTGAAAGATGTTTTTAAAAGATTATGCAGAATTTAAGTTGATAAAATCAGAGTCTCAATTCAAAAGAAACTTTGGCTGATATCTGGAGGCCAATGAAAAATAGTTTGGAGTAAATATGAGTATAGATATAAAAATTTAACAAAGGAACAGTTGAAGGAAATAGAGCAGAAACCAAAAAAAGTAATTTGTATAAAGTTTTTGATAGAATTATTATATTTCGCCTGTAATAGCGATAATTTTAGCTTTTATTAGAATTTTATTATGTTCTAATTATGGAGAAAATGGAATAACTGATGTTTATGGTATATTTTTGGGAGTGCAACTTGCTTTTATTTTTAATTCTTGGAATATTATCATTTTTATTAAAAGAGTTTATTATAAAATTAGACATATTGCTCCTCTGCCACATTTGTTTACCTTGCTTATCTTATACGATTATGCAACCTTAAAGACAAATTCGCTTTTGCTACCTTATTTTCCTTGGGTGATAATATTTTAAATGCGATGTTGACTGATAGAGTTTATTTACTAGACTGTATTAAAATTCTTTGAAATTACTATTTACAGGATATTTCTGGGAGTTTTAATTGGTCTTATAACTGGTATTGCATGCATGGTTATAGTAAAATTGTGAGCTATTGATTTCTCCTTTTATGAAATTGTTAGAGCAATTCCATCCATTACTTGATACCAGTTATAATGGTATTTTGCAAAGTTCTCTTTTAAAGGTGCTGTAATAGTAATTGCTTTTGAGTTTGGTTTTCTGTAACTATGTCCAGCTATACAGGTATTAAAAATATTGATGTGGCTTATTATGAAGCTGCAAGGACATTGAGTGCTAGTGAAAGACAGTTAATTTTAAACATAGCAATTCCATCAGCATTACCACATATTTTTCAAAGGTTTAGTTATGGGGATGAGCACAGCCTGTGTATCACTTTTAGCTGCTGAAATGATAGGAGTTGAATCAGGACTTGGTTGGTATATAACTTGGCAAAGAGGCTAGCGAAATTTCTAATATGTATGGGGCAATAATTATAATTTGTATTATTTTTGTTATAGTAAATTTTTGCTTTTGGGATATATTAGAAAGAAAGTTCTTAAATGGCAAGAAGGGGTGATACAATAATGGAAAAAGAGAAAATGGAATTAAAGAATGTTACAAAGATTTTTTTCCTAATTTTGATAATAATGGTATCACTGAAGTTCTTCACGATATAAATTTAACTGTTGAAGAAGGAGAGTTTGTTTGTATAGTAGGTCCATCTGGTTGTGGGAAATCTACTTTGCTGAGATTGGTTTTCTGATTAATTCCTGTAACTACAGGAGAACTTACTCTAAAATGATAAAATAATTGAAGGAACTAATGTTAATAGGGGATGGTAGTTTCAAAAACATACTTTTGTTTCCTTTGGTTGACACTTAGACAAAATGTAGAATTTAGTTTTAGAATGTCAGGAAAATTAAAAGAAAAATAAAGAAAAAGTTGATAGATTTATCAAGATGATAGGAATGGAAGATTTTCAAAAATTTTTTTATCCTCACCAACTTTCAGGTGGAATGGCTCAAAGAGTTGCACTCATAAGGACTATGATAACTGAGCCTGAAGTTTTCTTGCTTGATGAACCTTTGGGAGCTGGACGCTTTTACTAGAATGAATATTCAGCATGAACTAATAGAAATGTGGAAAAGTAATAAAAATATGATGTTTATGCTTGTAACTCATGATGTGGATGAAGCAATTTATCTTGGAACCAGAGTTATTGTTATGGCTCCAAGACCCGGGAGTTATAAAGGAAGATATAAAGATAGATATGGAATATCCTAGAAATAGAAATAGTGATGAATTTATTAAGCATAGAAAACATATTTTAGATGTTTTGAATTTTACAACTTAAGATAAGCTTGTTTTAATATTGACGATAGTTTAACTATGTAATGTTCCCTATAAGTAAAAAGAGATGAGTTCATCGGTAACTTGTCTTTTTACTTATAATAGATTTTACTTATGAATAATGATTATTTAATAAGAAAAATATGATTTAACATTTTAAAGATAATAATATATAATCTAATTATAGGTGTGATAGTTGAAAGGAGAAAAATGAAAGACCATAATAATTTTAAAACTTCCTAGTAATTTTGATGATTTTAATGAAACCAGAAAAATGGTTTTTAAAGATGAAAGAATTGAAAAGAATCTGGGCAAAAGGTCGTGGTATTTTTTGTACATATACCCTCAAGAAGTTATTTATGCAGGAGGACTTATTCCAGTAGCTTATAGCTACAACTGAAGATTCCATAAAATATGCTGAAAGAGATTTGCCTAAAAATCTTTGTCCCTTATAAAATCGAGTTATGGTTTTGCTGTAAGTGATACCTGTCCGTATTTTTTTATTTTTCTGACATTGTAATAGGAGAAACAACTTGTGATGGAAAGAAAAATGTAGGAGCTTTATGGGAGACTAAAGATGTTCATGTTATGCAATTACCTCAAAATAATAATGATGAGCTATCTTTGAAACTTTGGACTAATGAAATTTACAAATTAAAAAGAAAATAGAAGAAACTTTTGATGTTGAAATAACAGAAGAAAAATTATGGATGCTATAAAATAGGAAATCAAGAAAGAAGAAATTTAAGAAAATTTTTGAACTTGGAAAGCTAAATCCATCACCTTTAAGTGGAGTAACAATGAGCGGAACCCAAGATGCCTTTGGTTTTAATTTTAATAGAGAAGAAAAATAAAAAGTCTTGTTGAAAAGACACAAGAACTTTTATGAAATGTGGGAAAAGAACTTAAAGGTAAAAAGTGATAGACCAAGAATTTTTAATTACAGGTTGTCCGGTAGGTGGTATTCGTGAAAAATATTGACTAAAATAGAAGAAGCTGGAGCTGATATTGTAGTCTATGAAAATTGTTCAGAGTTCGTGAAAAGCTTGAACTAATTGATGAAACTATTGACAATCCAATTGATGCACATTAAAAAAATATCTTAATTTAAGTTGTTCGGTTATGTCGCCTAACGAAAAAGGTTTAAGGATTTGGATATGTTGATAGATGAATATCAAGTTGATGCAGTTATTGAAATTGTACTAAGCTTGTCATACCTTTTGCTGTAGAATCTACAAAGGTTAAAAATTTGTAACAGAGAAAAAGGGGAAACCTTTATATGTATATAGAATCTGACTATTCTATGACTGATGTTGGACAGGTTTCAACTAGAATTGAAGCATTTTTGGAGATGATATAATGAATATAGGAATAGATATATGATCAACAGCTTCTAAAGTGGTTGTTTATGATAAAAGACAAAGATAAAATACTTTTATAAAAATATTGATGCCATCAGGTTGGAAATAGCAAAAGAAACTCTGGAGAGATTTATAAAAATTAGTTGAAAATGGATTTGATGTAGATAATTCATATGTAGTAGCAACTGGTTATGGTAGAGTATCGGTTCCGTATGCGATAGGGTTGTTACAGAAAATTACAACTCATTCAAAAGGTCAATGTATTTGCTGAAAAGAGATTAGGATGTTATTGATATTGGTGGACAGGATACGAAGATTATAAATATATCTCAACGGTTTGGTCAGTGATTTTATAATGAATGATAAATGTTCTGCCGGAACTGGAAAGTTTTTTGAAGTTATGAGTAATAGACTTGGAGTTAGCTTGGACGAGATGTTTGAGTTATCCAAAATAGGGACACCAATACCTATAAGCTCAACTTGTACAGTTTTTGCTGAATCAGAGATTATTTCACTTATGGGTCAAGGACGTGCTAAAGAGGATATTGCTAGTGGAGTTGTTCATTCAATAGCAAATAAAGTTGTAGGACAAACAAGAAAAATTTAGAAATGAAGCTGATTTATACTTTTTAACAGGAGGATTTTCAAACAATCCTTATATGGTAGAACTTTGGAAAAACTATTGGGAAAAAGTAGAAACTCATGAATTAGGCAGATTTGCAGGAGCGTTAGGTGCTTCAATTTATGGGAAAAATAAGAACCCTGCCCTTCCACGATGTTTTTGCATCGGGTGGGTACTGGGAACCTTGTTGCTTCGCAATAAAAACCCCACTCTTCCACGATGCTTTTGTATCGGGTGGGTACCTGGGAACCTTTGTTGCTTCGCAACAAAAACTCACCCTTCCACGATGCTTTGCATCGGGTGGTACCTGGGAACCTTGTTGCTCGCAATAAAAACCCCATTCTTCCACGATGCTTTGCATCGGGTGGGTACCTGGAACCTTGTTGCTTCGCAATAAAAACCCCACCCTTCCACGATGCTTTGCATCGGGTGGCACCTGGGAACCTTTGTTGCTTCGCAATAAGAACTCCACTCTTCCACGATGCTTTGCATCGGGTGGGTTTCTGGGAACTTTGTTGTTTCATAATAGATAAAAAGTTCTGTTTTAACAGGACTTTTTGTAATAAACCTCAAGAAAAAGAAAGCCATAAGTTTTCTTTTTCAGTGTTACGGTGATTTGGGGTACACTGTAATTTGAGAGAGTAACTCATCAAAAATTATAATGAGTAATATAGGTTATGTTATTCTTTAAAGTAAAACACCTTTAGTGCTAAGCGCTAAAATTTTTACTCAACAAAAGTATACCACTTTTTAAAAATAAGTCAATAGTTTTTATTAATTTTTATGAATAAATTTCTCAAAAAGGTTTTTATTGAGTTGCCAATTAGAATATAATAGAATGGTGTTTTTAATTTTGTCTTTATTTAAAAATTGTGGTAAAATAGTTTAAAATATATAAAGTATTTAGAGAGAGGATTTTATGAAAAGAAATCTTATGCAAAAATAAATTTAACTTTAGATGTAATAGAAAAAGGGAAGATGGATATCATAATATAGATGGAATTATGCAAATGATAGATTTATATGATGAGGTTGAGGTTAAAATATCAGATAAATTTGAAATTACTCTAATTCTAAAGATATTCTCTAAATGAAAAACTTAGTTTATAAAGTTTATAATGTTATGAAAGAAAATATAAATTTAACGAAAAATTTTCAATACATATTGAAAAATATACCGGTTTCTGCGGGTATTGAGGAGGAAGTAGCAATTCAGCTGTTGTTATTGAAATTATTGATGAACTTTTGGGGCTCAATATGAGCTTAGAAGAAAAACAAATTGGTAGAAGTGTTGGAGCAGATATTCCCTATTTACTAGTTGGAAAACAGCAAGAACAAGAGGAATAGGGGATGAACTTGAAATTTTAGAAAGTTTACCAACTACAAGTATTTTAATTGTTAATAATAGTGTTGAAATTACTACACCTTATATTTATTCAAATATAGCTCCAAGTGGTAATAGCGATAGAGTGGATAAACTTATAAGAACATATAAAGATAAGAATTATTACGAATTTTTAATAATTTATATAATGTAATGGAAGAGGTGTCAATTTATATTGTCCTGAGATCAAAAACATAAAAGATAAAATGTATGAATTTAATTGTACAAAATCTCTTATGAGTGGTTCAGGGCCAACTGTATTTGGTATTTTTAAGAACGATAATGACATAAAAGAAGCTTATGATTATTTCAAGAAAATTCATAAGAATACTTTTTATAGTTAAAACAATGGAGAGATAGTATGGATATAGACCAATAGGAATTTTTGATTCAGGAATAGGTGGACTTACTGTTGTCAAAGAATTGTTGGAAAATTCTACCAAAATGAAAAATAGTTTATTTTTGGAGATACTGCCAGAGTGCCCTATGGAAACAGAAGTGAGGAAACAATTAAAAGATTTTCTAAAGAATGTATAGAATTTTGAATAAAAAGACATAAAGGCTTTAATTATAGCTTGCAATACTGTTTCTGCAGTTGCTCTTGAAATGCTAAAAAGAATTTGATATGTATATATTGGGAGTGATTGTGCTGGAAGCCGAATGGCAAGCAGTGTAACAAAAATATCGGTGTAATAGGAACCAACGCGATGGTTTTAAGTCGAGCTTTATGAAAAATGTATAAATGATGAAAAATTTTGAAAATATAGTTTACTCAAAAAGCCTGTCCATTATTTGTGCCTATTGTTGAAGATGGTTTGTCAGATTCTCAAATAGCATTAGATACAACTAGATTCTATTTGAACGAATTGATAAGTCAAAATGTTGATACTATTGTTATGGGTTGCACTCATTATCCAATATTGGAAAAACACAATAAAATCAGTAGCTGGTAAAAGATATAAAATTGATAAATCCTGCAAAAGAAACAGTTACAGAAATGAAAAGATATTTGGAGCATAATAATCTATTAAATGAAGACTCTAAAAAAATAACAGAAAGTATATTTTATATAACGGATGATGAAAACAAATTTAGAAAAATTTACTTGATTTTATAAAGATTGAAAATCCAAATATAAAAATAGATTTAAAATAAGTGAATAAAATTATAAAAATAAGCCATTTAAAAATACTAATTATGTTTTTAAATGGTTTATTTAAATTATAATTCAAAATTTACTATTTGCTTTTTAAAAATAAAATCTTAGGCCATACCACTGAATTTGTAACTTCACTGGCCTTATAATACCTGTTTTTCCAATGAGTTGACCGTTTTTATCTCTAAGATTTGCAGAATCTGGATCATAAACTTCAAAATAAAGTTCATTATTTATATATTTATATCCCTTAACAATAAAAAGTATGGCGTACAACTTTTTGAATCATTATGACTTTTGCCAAGTTTTTGAGTGTTACGATTAAATCCGGCAATCTTGGTCATATCTGAAAAACATTCCAATATAACCATCTTTTTATATATTTTTCTAATTGGCATATCACCATATAACCACGTTTAAAAATTATATGCTACATATTTTATGTTTCTTTTTAATGCATCTAACATTATATCAGGAATCCATCCTTTTCCATCGACTACATATTCATTTCTAAGGGATTCTCCTGTATCTTTACTATTTGAATCTAAAAATTTTTAAAATCATAGCTGTACAAGTAGGAACACAATTATCACTGTGGTATTTTCCAGTTGAGCTGATCCATATACCATTCATAATCTTTATTATTAGAAACAGTAACTCCTTGTGCGGCCTCTTCTTCTCGAGTCTTTTTTTCGTTTTCTATTTCTTGTTCGTATTGTTTTTATTTTGTTTTTGTTCTGCAATTTCATTTTGTTTTTGACTTTTTCTTCAGTTCTTTTTCTGCTTTTTCAAATCTTTATGCGATTCTTTTCAGCTTCTTCATTAGTTTTTTTGACATTTTTATTTGTGATTTTATTTGAACAAGCTGAGGTTGAAATAGTAATAAGTAAAGCTAAAGAAAGTAATCTAATAAATTTTTCATATTTTCCCCTAATTTAATATAATTGTAAAATAAATTACAGAACAATTATAACACAATTTATCAATATATAAAAATAGTTACATTAATTTGCAAAAATATAAGATTTTATACAAAAACAATAATAAAGTATTGACAATTATTAAAATAATTGATATAATAAAGACCCAGCGATAACTGGGTCGCTTTTTGTGGAATTTAATAAAAATTTTTACAAAAAGTGTTGACAACCAAAAATGATGTTGTATAATATAATGGTTATAGGAAACATTAAAAATTTCATAGTGATAAAAACTTTGAGAGTACAAAGAAAAACAATAATTTAGGTGTAACAAAAAGTCAGCGAGAGCAGACGAATCTTTTTAATAGAGAGTTCGATCCTGGCTCAGGACGAACGCTGGCGTGCTTAACACATGCAAGTCGAACGTGATTTTTATGGTAGCCCTTCGGGGACGGAAATGAAATGAAAGTGGCGAACGGGTGAGTAACACGTGAGCAACCCTACCTCACACAGGGGATAGCCGTTGGAAACGACGATTAATACCGCATGAGACCACAAAGCCACATGGCTTAGGGGTAAAAAGATTTATCGGTGTAAGATGGGCTCGCGTCTGATTAGCTAGTTGGAAGGGTAAAGGCCCTACAAGGCGACGATCAGTAGCCGGTCTGAGAGGATGAACGGCCACATTGGAACTGAGACACGGTCCAAACTCCTACGGGAGGCAGCAGTGGGGAATATTGCACAATGGGGGGAACCCTGATGCAGCGACGCCGCGTGAGCGAAGAAGGTTTTTGAATCGTAAAGCTCTGTCCTATGAGAAGATAATGACGGTATTATAGGAGGAAGCCCCCGCTAAACACGCCAGCAGCCGCGGTAATACGTATGGGGCGAGCGTTGTCCGGAATTATTAGGGCGTAAAGGGTACGTGGGCGGTTTTTAAGTCAGGTGTGAAAGCGTGAGGCTTAACCTCATTAAGCACTTGAAACTGGAAGGCTTGAGTGAAGGAGAGGAAAGTGGAATTCCTAGTGTAGCGGTGAAATGCGTAGATATTAGGAGGAATACCGGTGGCGAAGGCGACTTTCTGGACTTTTACTGACGCTCAGGTACGAAAGCGTGGGGAGCAAACAGGATTAGATACCCTGGTAGTCCACGCTGTAAACGATGAATGCTAGGGTGTTGGGAGTCAAACTCGGTGCCGAAGTTAACACATTAGCATTCCGCCCTGGGGAGTACTGGTGGCAACACTGAAACTCAAAAGGAATTGACGGGGACCCGCTCAAGCAGCGGAGCATGGTTTTAATTCGAAGCAACGCGAAGAACCCTACCAAGGCTTGACATATAGTTGAGTTATTGAGAAATTGATAAGTCCTCGGGACAGCTATACAGGTGGTGCATGGTTGTCGTCAGCTCGTGTCGTAGATGTTGGGTTGCTGTCCCGCAACGAGCGCAACCCTTATCTTCAGTTACCAGCATGTAATGATGGGGACTCTGGAGAGACTGCCGATGACAAATCGGAGGAAGGTGGGGATGACGTCAAATCATCATGCCCTTTATGTCTTGGGCTACACACGTGCTACAATGGTTGGCAGCAACGAGAAGCTGGACAGTGATGTTAAGCAAAACTCTAAAAACCAATCTCAGTTCGGATTATGAGCTGCAACTCGCCTGCATGAAGTCGGAGTTGAGCTAGTAATCGCGAATCAGAATGTCGCGGTGAATGCGTTCGGGTCTTGTACACACCGCCCGTCACACCATGGGAGTTGGCAATACCCGAAGCCGCCGATCTAACCGCAAGGGGAAGGCGTCGAAGGTAGGTTAATGACTGGGGTGAAGTCGTAACAAGGTAGCCGTATCGGAAGGTGCGACTGGATCACCTTCTTTCTAAGAGTACTAAGAACGACAGTTCAAAAAGTATAAAAGTTTTATCACTATATGGGCCTGTAGCTCAGCTGGTTAGAGCGCACGCCTGATAAGCGTGAGGTCGGAGGTCTCGAGTCCCCCAGGCCCACCACTACAACATCAGAAACCTGACAATTAAAGAGAAATATATTTCTGGTCAAGCGACCAAGGGCATAAGGTGAATGCCTTGGCACTGAGAGCCGAAGAAGGACGTGACAAGCTGCGAAAAGTCTCGGGGAGGAGCAAATATCCATCGATCCGGGAATGTCCGAATGGGGAAACCCACTTGAGCAAACCTCAGTATCTTGTTGTGAATACATAGCAACAAGAGGGAAAAGTTGGTGAACTGAAACATCTAAGTAGCCAGACGAAAAGAAAGAAAAATTCGATTTTCAAAGTAGCGGCGAGCGAAAATGGAAAGAGCCCAAAATTAAGTTAAGGAAGAAGAAGGATAGTTGAATGGTCTGGGAAGATCAACCGAAGAAAGTGAAAGTCTTGTAAGCGAAATCTAACTGAATCTGACTTTAAAAGAGTAGCATGGGACACGAGAAATCCTGTGTGAACATGGGGGACCACCCTCAAGGCTAAATACTACTCAGTGACCGATAGAGAATAGTACCGTGAGGGAAAGGTGAAAAGAACCCCGGGAGGGGAGTGAAATAGAACCTGAAACCTTATGCCTACAAGCAGATAGAGTCTTAAGAGAGATGATATCGTACTTTTTGTAGAACGGGCCAGCGAGTTATGGTGTGCGGCAAGGTTAAGCAATGAAGTTACGGAGCCGTGAAACCGAGTCTGAATAGGGCGAAATTAGTCGTATGCCGCAGACCCGAAAACCAGCGATCTATCCATGGGCAGGTTGAAGTGAAAGTAAAAATTTCATGGAGGACCGAACCGGGTAGCGTTTAAAAGCTATCGGATGACTTGTGGATAGGGGTGAAAAGCCAATCGAACTTGGAGATAGCTGGTTCTCCTCGAAATAGCTTTAGGGCTAGCCTCAATTTAGTTTACAGGGGGTAGAGCACTGAATACCGTAGGGGTGTTAGACATTACCGAGAAGTTATCAAGCCGCGAATACCTGATAAATGATGATTGGGAGTCAGACTATGTGGGATAAAGCTTCATAGTCGAAAGGGAAAGAGCCCAGACCACCAGCTAAGGTCCCTAAATATAGATTAAGTGGTAAAGCGATGTTTTGACTACTCAGATAACCAGGATGTTGGCTTAGAAGCAGCCATACATGAAAGAGTGCGTATAGCTCACTGGTCCAAGTGGTAGAGGCCGAAAAATGAACGGGCTAAAATCTAATACCGAAGCTGTGGACTAATTAAATTAGTGGTAGAGGAGCATTGTGTAAAGGGGTGAAGCTAAGTTGGAAGACGAAGTGGACTTTACAGAAGAGAGAATGCTGGCATGAGTAGCGAAAAGGAGGGTGAGAACTCCTCCCGTCGAGAAAGCCTAAAGATTCCTGAGGAAGGCTCGTCCCTCTCAGGGTAAGTCGGGACCCAAGCCCAGGCTGAAAAGCGTAAGCGATGGACAACAGGTTGAGATTCCTGTACTATCTTTGAATGTTTGAGAGATGTACTGACGCAGGAGGATATGTTGAGCGTGTGAATGGTGAGCACGTCTAGCTAGTAGGTAGAGAATAGAGGCAAATCCTATTCTTAATATCGAGATGCGATGGGGAGCGAAAAATAAGTAGTGAAGCAACAGATTCCAAAACTGCCAAGAAAAAGGTACTATTGAGTGAGAAGATACCTGTACCAAAAACCGACACAGGTAGGCAGGAGAGAATCCTAAGACGCGCGGAAGAACCTTTGTTAAGGAACTCGGCAAAATGACCCCGTAACTTCGGGAGAAGGGGTACCATTAGATGTGAGATACTGCGTATGGAGCATAGAGTGGTCGCAGAGAATAGGCCCAAGCAACTGTTTACCAAAAACACAAGTCTCTGCTAAATCGAAAGATGAAGTAGGGGCTGACACTGCCCGGTGCTGGAAGGTTAAGGGAAATGTAAGAGCAATCGAAAGCATAGAGAACTTAAGCTGCAGTAAACGGCGGCCGTAACTATAACGGTCCCTAAGGTAGCGAAAATTCCTTGTCGGTAAGTTCCGACCCGCACGAAAAGGTGTAATGATTGGGCACTGTCTCAACAAAGGATCAGGTGAAATTGTAGTAGTCGTGAAGATGCGACTTACCCACGATAGGACGGAAAGACCCGTGGAGCTACTGTAGGCTGGCATTTGGAATTTGGTATTAAATGTACAGGATGGTGGGAGACAAAGAAGCGAGAGCGCTCTCGTGGAGTCAATGTTGGGATACCACTCTTTGATACTAAATTTCTAACTTGATACTCTGGAAGCGAGTATAAGGACACTGTCAGTTGGGCAGTTTGACTGGGGCGGTCGCCTCCTAAAGAGTAACGGAGGCGTTCAAAGGTTCCCCTCAGAATGGAAGGAAATCATTCAAAAGAGTGCAAAGGCAAAAGGGAGCTGACTGCGACACCAACAAGTGGAGCAGATAGGAAACTAGGACTTGAGTGATCTGGTGGTACTGAGTGGAAGGGCCATCGCTCAGCGGATAAAAAGCTACCCCCGGGGATAACAGGCTTATCTCCCCAAGAGTTCACATCGACGAGTGTTTGGCACTCGATGTCGGCTCGTCTCATCCTGGGGCTGGAGTAGGTCCTAAGAGGTTGGGCTGTTCGCCCATTAAAGAGGCACGCGAGCTGGGTTCAGAACGTCGTGAGACAGTTCGAGTCCCTATCCATCGTGGGCAGAAGGAAATTTGAGAGGAGCTGTCCTGAGTACGAGAGGACCGGGATGGACAGACCGCTGGTGTCAGTTATCATGCCAATGGTAATGCTAGACCAGCTAAGTCTGGAGGGATAAGTGCTGAAGGCATCTAAGCACGAAGCCCCTCAAGATGAGATTTCCTGTTGCAGCAATGCAAGAGAGATTCGATACAGAAAAATGTCGTAGATAGGTCAGAGGTGTAAAGGTGGCAACATCAAAGCTAACTGATACTAATAAATCGAAAGCTTGACCAGAAATATATACTCTTTTAGTTGAAAGGGTTTTAAACAGAAATATATTGAAAAAGAAAAGAGAAAAGAAAAAGTACAAAAGTAAAAACAAGTATGGCTGTGATGGCTAGGAGGATACACCTGTTCCATCCCGAACACAGAAGTTAAGCTCTCAAACGTCGAAGGTACTAGTACTATCTCGTACTGGGAGAATAGAAAACAGCCAAACTCCTAGGTAGCTCAATGGTGGAGCACCCGGCTGTTAACCGGTAGGTTGTAGGGTCTGAGACCCCACCCTGGGGAGCCAATTGTGCCGGGGTGGCGGAACTGGCAGACGCAGCAGGACTTAAAATCCTGCGATGTTAACTCATCAGCACGGTTCGATTCCGGTCCTCGGCACCAGTTTTTATTATCGCGGATGGAGCAGTTTGGTAGCTCGTCGGGCTCATAACTGGGAAAGGTCGTAGGTTCAAATCCTGCTCTGACCATAAGAATAATCGAAAGATTATTCTATGTAAAATTAGCTAAATTGAATAAAAGTGTGATAGTCTATAATTGACTAAGATTTGATTTTTCAAAGCATTTGTGTTAAAATTACATCATAAGGAGGCAAGTATGAAGAGAATTATCAATTATTATTAGACAATATAATAAAAAGAAAACGAAAAATAACTATGTAGCAACTCTTCTACTACATTCATGTTGTGGACCCTGCGTAGTTATTGTCTGGAATATTTGTCTAATTATTTTAGAATTACAACTTTTTACTACAATCCAAATATTTATCCTGAGAAGAATATAGAGTTGAAGAGCATTGATTGATTAATGGAAAAATATTCGATAAATATGGTAGTTGGTAAGTATGATGTTGGATAGATTTTATAAAATAGTAAAAGGGAATGGAAAAACTGAAAAGGTTCATTCTGTTGTCATAATTATTATGAATTAAGACTCAAGAGAGGCTGCGTTGTTGGCAAAGCTGAAAGAGTTTGATTATTTTACAACAACACTTACAATAAGTCCTCATAAAATTCACAAATTTTAAATGAAATTGGTCAAAAAGTTGCTTGAAGAAATTGGAATTAAACATCTTCCATCAGATTTTAAAAAGAGAAATGGTTATAAAAGAAAGTGAGAACTTTCATTAATGTTTGGGATGTATAGACAAGATTATTGTGGATGTGTCTTTTCTAAAATGAAAGGAAGAATTTAAAAATTAAAAAGAAAGCTCATAGCCTTCTTTCTTATGTTCTTTGTAGTTAAACGGATATAACAGTCCCTCCTATGACCGTTGTGGAGTTCGATTCCCGCTAAGAACGCCAGAGAAAGTCACATTTAATAATGTACTGTTTATAGAAATGTAATATGATATATACAATTTTGGAAAAAGTATAATTTTGATAAATTATATACAGGAGAAATTATAAGATAATTTTATTTTTAGTAAATTTTCTTCATATTTTGTATGGTTTTTAATTCAACTAATGTTTTAACAGTATTTTTAATATATTTTAATAGGTATTTTATTTATTTGTATGGGATAAACTTAATTGTTGGTATGGTTTTACTTTTTATTATTATCAATGACATATAATCCTGCATTATAAAATAACTTGATACGTAATTGTAATTGTTCTTCCATTTTTAGGGGATTAATTTGATTTAGCCCTTTGGGAGAAAGAAGACTTTTGAAAAGTCTGTTAAAGAAAGAGACTTTTAATTTTTCTATAAAGTTTAAAGATTCTACGATCTCAAAGACTATGATATAGAAAATTTAAATGACTCTGATATGAATGTATATAGACGTTTAAATAACATAAATGCTTCAACTGCAGTCCTATATTTTTAATACTAATACTAAACCATTTTGCTTCGAGAAGATGGTTTTGAAGAGTATCTAAATGATTTAGAAAAGAGCTTGAAAAATTTATTTTTATGGAGTATTTTATTGTTTCGGAAGGTTTTTCTTAGATTCAGTTTTAAAATATTAAAAGAAAAGGTTACTGAAGGTGTAGAAGTTAGAATTATCCTTGATGATATAGGCAGTATTTTTACAATTTCAAACAGTAAAGCTTAATGAAATTCGTAATTCAGGAATACAAGTAGTAAATTTAATCAAGTCAGGGAATAGCTCGCAAAACATAACAATAGAACACATAGAAAAATGACCATAATTGATGGTAAAATTGCTTATACTGGTGGAATTAATATTGCTGATGAATATATAAATGCAATTGAAAATATGGATATTGGAAAGATTCAGTTTTGAAGCAGAAGGGCGTACTGTTGCTGTTTTCATAAATATGTTTATTTCTCTTTGGGATTATTCAACCGGAGAAAATACTGATATTTCAATTCTGTATGATAAAAGATATTGAAAATTCAGCAATAGTGAGAGAGCTGGTGTAGTAATTCCTTTTTCGATGAAACTCCACTTGTGTTAGAGTCTCACAAGTGAAAAATATGTATCTAAATATGATTAGACGTGCGAATAGATATATTTATATAATGTCAACACTTATGATAATTATAACTTGGGAAATGGAAAAAGCATTAATAAGTGCTACGCAAAAACTGCTGATGTTAGAATCATAACTCACATTTCCTGATAAAAAGTATGTCTCATTTACTTACAAGGTCATTTTATAAAAATCTTGTAAAAATGGGATAAAATATAGTGAATTTGAAAAGGATTTATTCATGCGAAGAATTTTGTATGATGATGGATGGTTGGTGTAGACTGGAAGCATAAATTTGGATTATAGAGTCTTTATCTTCACTTTGAATGTGCAGTTTGGACATTGTAGCACACCGATAGTAAAAGATGTTAAGGAAGATTTTGACTTTTAAAAAGAATCTACAAGAAATTACACCAGAATGGGATAAAATCAAGAAGACGACAACAAGAATATTGCAATCACTGTTAAGATTGTTTTGCACGTACATGTGAGGGAGAACTACTGTTAGTAAAAGTTCTCTTGATATTGTATAGGCTCCCGAGATTGTACATATTATAAAGTATTATGATGAACAATAGTCTAGAATATCCTCTAAATGGAGAGATAGCTTTATGAGAAGTATTATGTTCACAATTGAGTTATGATGGAAGCTTATGGATTCCAAAAGCAAGAAAATGTTGTAACTGTTCAAGGAGAGATAGAAGATGCTTTAAAGAAAATTACTGGAGAAAATATTAACTATTATTTCAGCAGGAAGAACCGATAGAGGAGTTCATTCTTTAAGACATGGCGTTAATTTTCATACTATGAGTAATGTGGGAGCTGTAATTTTAAAACTGCTTTAAATCATTTTGCATATTGGTGTTAGAGTTTTGGAGTCTAAAGAGGTTTCAGAGAAACTTCTCATTCAAGATTTGATGCGAAGATGAAAACATATAAATATATTTTGTAATTTAGATGAGGTTATGGTCCTAGTTTATTATAATTACGAGGCAAATTTTCCATATCCTTTGGATATTGGATAAAAATGCAAAGACCAAAAGAATATTGGAAGAAGGAGTTTCAAAGGCTTTATGGGACCCAGGACAGGTAATACTAATCCGATTAGAGAGATTGTTCCTTTGAAACATATAAAGAGACAATGACTGATGATTAAAGGACAAAGTTTTACCAGAAAATCAAGTTAGAAATAATGGTCGGAACACTAGTCGATATCCGGCAGAGGACTGAGTTGAAGAAGATGAACTTGAAAATTCTTAGATAGTGAAGACAGAACAAAGGCAGGGAGTAACTGAGTCCGAATGGTCTTTATTTAATGGAGATTTTATATGACAAAATGTTTAAGATTTAGATAGTTGATAGTTTACGAAAAGCAGATAATGGCAAAAATCGTATTCTGGCAACTGGCAAACATTAAAAGGATTGGTAAAAGTACGCTTTATAAAGCTTTTATAGGTATATTACAGAATTCCTAAAAATTGATGGAATTATGACTGAACTGTCATTACTAATAAATTTAGAATCTGAACTTTTTAGATATGGAACAAAAGAAAGATTTGTCATCGAAAGAGAGAGAGAAATGAAATTTTTGATGATGTGAGTTATGAATTTGGATGGATTTCAAAGATAATGATATTTTAGTCTCTTGATAGAGATTGGGAGATAAGGGAATTACATTTAAAAGAATATTGTACAAAATTAATTTCTCTTTGAAAATAATAGAATTTTGCAGTGCTTAAGAAAGGATGAAAATCCAATAGTTGAAAATTTGGATAAATTAGAAAATTTTGTACTTTGGTTGGACAAGTTTTATGAATAGAGATGAGTATTTTTATGAGTCTTGCTTTGAAAGAGGAGCAGGGCTTATGATAAGGGAGAAGTGCCTATTGGTTGCGTTATTGTTAAGATGAGTAAAACACCGTCAAAGAGGGCATAATCGAGTTTTTGAGCAGTGAGTTTATCATGCCGAGATGTATTGCAATGACAAAGCAGGACAAAAACTTGGGGATTTTTAGACTTGAGAAGACACAGAGCTTTTGTAACTCTTGAACCTTGTTGGCCCATGTGTGCAGGGGCGTGCCAAATAGTAGAATAGAGTTATAGCTGGAGCTATGGCTGCAGAGTATTTTGTGTGCATCGATTGAAAATGTATTGATAGACAGGAACCCAATCATATCAATTATGCAAAACCGGAGTTTTAGAAGAAGAATGCTAGGAAATTTTAAAAGATTTCAAAAAATTTTATATGAAAAGAAAAATAAATGAAATTAGTTGTTTGTTTAGATGAGAATAATGGCATTAGATGTGTAAAGAGAGAGAGCTAGGATGGGTTAGCGAAAGAAAATCTTTTGAATTAATAGGAAATGCAAAACTGGACAAATATAGCTACAGCACCTATATAAGGATTTTGAATTTAATTTTGAAATTATCGATTGAAAATACAGAATTATTGAAAGATTCAGTCTTTTTATACTGAAGGAGAATTCTTGGAGAGGTTTTTACCTTATGTTGATGAAATAATAGTTTATTTTTGAATAGAGAATTATCCTTTTGATGAAACCTCGAAAGAATTTTTAAATGATGATTGGAAGGCAGAAGAGAAATCTTGAATCTGCAAAGGAAAAAGTCATGAAAAGATTACAAGATATTTGGTAAAGGAGAATAAAGATGAGAAGATTAGAATTGACAAGAAAATGTCCAAATATTTGGAGCCAGTGTTATTTCTTGTTGTAGACGTTACTGATTGCGTACTTATAAATATATGTTGGGAAAATAAAAATTCTATTAAAAATTCTAACATTTTTGGTCTTGATACAAATAAACTTCGAGAATACAACGGAAAGCCTTTATGTCGTCATAAATAATAATGAGCCACACTGATAAAAGTGAGTTAGTATCAAAATCTTTTGAAAAATATTCAGAACTTGACTCTAAAAGATGTGGGGTTGCTGATTCTATAATAGGCCAAGATTTAATGCCAACTTCAGGGAGAATATTTCCTCGAAGTAAAAGCCTAACAGGATGGGAATCTGTTAAAATATAATGGAAATGAGATGGTGGAAATTTATATAATCGTTGCTGCCATTTGATTAGGGTTTCAACTTGGCAGGGAAAAGTGCAAATAGAAATTTAATAACAGGAACTAGATATTTGAATACAAAAGGAATGTTACCTTTTGAAAATATGATAGCTGATTAGCAAAAGGAAACAAATAATCATGTATGAGTCTAGAGTAACCTACAATGTAGATAATGAACTCGTAGCAGAGGCGCTCAGTTAGTTAGCTATCCATCAGTGAAGATAATGGAAAGGCGATTAAATTTGTATGTATTGTTTTAATGTTCAACCTTATATAGAAATAAGATTATAAAACAGGAAATTTCTTTGGAGAAAATAAATAAGAACTCCACCTCTTCCACGATGCTTTGCATCGGTGGGTACCGGGACAACCTTGTTGTTCCAGAATAAAAAGTGCTGGAAAAATAATAGTTTTGTCTGCGCACAAAATCAGAAATCTTAAATGGTTCTACTACTGCTTTTATTGTTTCTTTTAATAAATTATAGTCCATAAGTCTTTTGAAAGGTCAACTTTATAAATATGAGGATTATCAAATCTTTTAGACTCATCCAAAGACTTTCAATTCTCATTTTGCACAATATTTTCTTATTTCTTCAATATCGAGCGTGTTGGTAAAACTAATTCTCCGTTTTTGAAAATTTGCTTTGGCACAGGTCTTAGAATATAATCTTCATAAGTTGTAGTCTTCCAGTATAAATTGGATTGGAAAATTATGAAATTGGTTTACTTTTCATCAATCATATCAAACTAATGTAATTAAATCCGCTTCGGCTTTGATTTGTCTTTTTATCATAAATTCTGTATAGATTTTAGTAAAAGCGGTGTTGTTATCATCATTTTCAGATACTTTAATCTTTGGAAAGAAATCTTTCCATCTCTCTTCAATTGCTGCTACTAAACTGACACCCACAAAAACCAGGATGAGTACTCTGAAAGTTATAAGTCTTTTCGTCAATACCGAATGAATCAATTTTGAGCTCCTTGATAGCAGTGAAATCTCTAATGAGTATGTTCATCAAGAGAGTTTGAAACTGCGATTTTGCATCTTCATCGCATTATCTAACATCTCTGGCTTGTTAGAAAGGGTAAGCTAAATCCGTCCACTATCAAGTCTAATTCCTTTTGGTCCTCTTATTCTCATGGTTTTAGAATTTCATCAAATGCTGTGATTTGCGTTAGAGACTCCTGATTGCAACGTATTATAAGTATCTACAAGCAACTGCAGGTATTTGGGAATGATTTTGCAGGCTTTGAAAGCATCTAATTCTGAGTCAAACATTTGTACCCAAGAATGAGCCATAGTGCCAGAACCGGAATATTAAATAATTTTGCCAGTTTAAGACATTAGAAGTGCGTCTACACCTGCGTATATGAAGCCTTTTGCTCCACAGACAAGCGTCAATTCCTTGTGCGCGTCTTGCTCCAAATTCCATAACAGCTCTGCCTTTAGCCGCTCTTTTTATTCTATTTGATTTTGTTGCTATTAAACTTTCATGATTTATTATTAATAAAGCTATTGTTTCAGATTAACTGTGCTTGAACAGCAGGACCTCTCCCACAGTCATTATAGGTTCATTGGGAAAAGATTACACTTCCTTCAGGAACTGACCAAATATCACATTCAAATTTAAAGTGAGAAATTTAGAAACTTATCATCAAAAGTATTTAAAGATTTGAAATATTCAATATCTTTATCATTAAACTTCATTGAATTAAGTATTTGGGTTAAATGTTCCTAATCCTGAGAAGATTGCATAACTTGCACTATCTGGATCTGTAAAAATATCAAAAATAAGTAATCTTGTTATTCAAATTTTCATTAAAATATCCTTGAGCCATAGTGATTCATAAAAATCTGAAAGGATTGAAATATTGATTCATTAAAATTTCTGTTCACAAAATCACTCCATAGAAATTTATTTATTTAATAAGTATTCGGTCGTGGTCAAATATACAGAATTCTATCGTGTATTTGCTTTTGCAGTTTGTATTAAAAGTACCATCGTTATTTACACAAAAAGTTAGAATCCATTATCGAATAATTATATAGTTGCTGTGATCGAAAACCATTTCACGAGAAAAATCAATTCCTTTTCCAGTATTTCTAGTATCATTGCTTCAATCAAAAGGGTAAAAGTAATTTGATTACAAAGAGTATTCTCATATCAGGAATATTCCAAAATGTCTCTTTTTGTATATTAAAGATACTGAAATTGTACCATTTGATGCATTGAACTCTACGAATTCATTAATATTTATGCTATGCTTTTGCACCGAATATAACTCCATTAGATATACAATTGCTTTTTCTCTCAAACTACGAGCTAAATCAATATCAAAGTATCAATATTATTTGGAAAAATCTTTTGTTAGTTGTACGTAGCATGAGCTAAAAGTATTGACTTTGTTTCTAAAATATTATGACAACCATTTATAATTGTAGTGTCAGATATAAATTCTATAGGAACTGACTTATCTCAAATAACAAGTTATAACTTGAATTAGAATTACAATATCTAGAGGGATATTATGTAGAAATTTCATCAAATGAAATATCAAAATTTTTCGTTCTTTCTTTGCATCTTCATAAGATAATCCATCTTTTCTTACAGTTAAAAAGGCTTCCATCTTTACGAGTAAATTTCATATATGTTGCTTTTCAAATACAGTTTTTCATAAACCCTCTAAAATATAAATATCATATCGATTCTATTATAACACTTTTAATAATCCTATTATAATCAATTCAATTTTAAATGGTTATTATAATCTCAATACATATTTATCCTATATTATATCAATAAACGTAAATAAAATTATTCTTATTTGTGTGGATTATTTTATTTTGGTGATACAATATAAAAAGAATTAGAATATTCTGAAATTTTAATTTTTAAAATTTCATAGATAGAGGTACAATATGAAAAGATATTTCAAAAAATGGATTAATACTGGCAGGAGCATGTACCTGTACAACAGTACTGCAAAAACCGAGATAGAAGTGGATAAAAATAAAGGGGTAAATTAAAAGTTGTAACAATTTTCCCAGAATATGATAGTGAGCAATTGCAAAAGATAAAGTTGACTTGGAATTAATGATAAAACCGGGAGTTGATGTTCATTCATTCACTCCAACTCCACAAGATATAAAAACAGTTCAAAATTCAGATATTTTTATGTATATGGAACTGAACATGATAAATGGGTTGAAAATTTGACTAAAAGCATAGATATGAAAAATAAAAGAAAGTAGTTAAATTAGTAGATGGTATTAAACAACTTGAAGAAGAAACTGTTGATGGTATGAAACACGAACATAATCACGATGATGATAAAGAAGATGAACATAATCATAACCACAACCATGAACACGAAAAGGAACATAATCACAATCATAACCATAATCATGAACACGAAAAGGAACATAATCACAATCATAAACATGAAGATTCGGACGAATGTGAAGATTGCAAACATAATCATGAAAATGAGTCAGGAAAAGAATTAGATGCACATTATTGGACATCACTAAAAATGCTATTCAAATGGTTAAAACTATAACTAATGCATTGGTTGAAAAGGTCACTGACAATGCAGAATTTTATAAAGAAAATGCAAGAATTATATTAAACAACTTGAAGATGTAGATAAAGAGTTACATGATGTTGTTGATAATGCAAAGATTAAAACAAGTTGTTATTGCAGATAGATTTCCATTCAGATATTTGTAAAGACTTAGGTTTAGAGTATCGTGCTAGCATGTTTCAGTTGTGAGTGTTGGATCAACTGCACCAAGTGCAGGACAAATTATGAGGTTTGACTATGTATGAAAAATAAAAATTCCGGTAGTTTCTCATATCGAAATGGGAAAAGGTGAACTGGCTGAAACTGTTGCTAAAAATTCCGGGCTAAAGTTAAACTTTTTACATTCAATCCCATACTACAGCAACTAAAGATTTTTGATAAAGATATTACATTATAGACCTTATGAAACAAAATGTGGAGCATTAAAAGAAGGACTTAATTAATGAAAAGAAAAATTTTAGTTTGTGAAAATTTAGAAATTTTATAAAAATAATAAAATATTGACAATCTTAGTCCGTAATGAGAGATTTCTTCCTCATCTTAGGGATAATTGGAAAGAAATCTACACTGATAAAAAGGAATTTTAGATTTATATCTCTTCAGGAGAAATAGAAAAGAAATTTTAAAATTTGTGGATATATGTCTCAAAGTTTTATTAGAATTCCCATCAACGATATGAATTTGTTTTATCTTCAAGAGCCAGTCTATTCAAAATTTTTCTATACTTCAAAGATAGCGAAGTCGTTAAAGGCTGATTAAATCTTTGGAAATTAAAAACAAGAGTATAAAGTTCACTGTCTATCGGACAAAAGACAAAGGGTTTACTTTGCAGATGTCTTTGTGTATCTGAAAAAGATTATTTTTGGATGAGCCTACAAATTCTTTGGATATAAATGTTAGAAAGATGTTATATGAAATTTTAGAAAAACTTAATAAAGAAGGACTTACTATTGTTATGATAAGTCATGATGAAGAGGCTTTTAAAGTATTCTAATAGAGCTTTTGGTTTTAGGGAAAAAGAAAATAAAAGTCATCGAAAATGTTTGGGAGAAAAATATGAAAAGGGAAATAAATTTTGATTAGTTTAATTTCCAGAAATGTTAAGTTATCCTTTATGGTAAGCAATATTTGTCGGACTTTTAATTTCAATAAGCTCTGCATTACTTGGAATAACTCTGTTTTTGAAAAAGATATGCTATGATAGGAGTTGGTCTTTCTAATGTTTCATTGCAGCACTTTCTATTGCTCTTTCTTTTGATATTTCTCCAATAGAATTTTTCTATGCCTATAGTAATTATAGCTGGAATTGTTCTTTTAAAATATGGAGAAAAATATAATAGTAGTGATATACAGCAATTGCACTTTTTAAGTTGTTTCAGTTTCTATAGGGGTAACTTTTACTGCTGTAACCAAAGGACTAAATGTTGATGTCATCTAACTACTTATTTGGAAGTATACTGATTATGAAAAGAAGTGATATGTATATCAGCTTTTGTCTTAGGGATAGTGGTTTTAATTTTCCTATTTTGTTGTATAATAAAATATATACCATAACAATTGATGAAGATTTTGCAAAAGGCAAGTGGAGTAAATGTAAACTTATATAATCTTTGGTTACAATTCTAATTTCCGTAACTATAGTTATAGGATGAAATTTATGGGAAGTATGCTTATTTCATGTTTAATAATATTTCCTGCAATGACATCTATGCTGAATTTTTAAAAGCTATAAAGCTGTTGTTATTTCATCAGTTATAATTTCGACAATAGCCTTGTTCATTGGAATAACTTTATCATATATACTCAACACCTACAGGTGCAAGTATTGTGTTGGTTAATTTAGTTTTTATTTATTTTATCTTGCATAGTAAGGAGGTTTATCAGTGAATAAAAATATTGAGTTTAGTATTATCTTGTCTATTGCTGTGTTCTTGTTCAAAGGCTGACAGCAATATTAAGTTATCAAAAATAAAGAAAATAAAATGATTTAAAAAGTGCTCTAAAAACGATCGGAAAATGCTGGAACCGATAAAGATAAAAATCTACTGAAACTGATAAAAACCAAAATCCTGATGATTATAAACTGGAAAGACATCAAGGGCAAAAATGATTCGAAAGATGAATACAAACAGCCTGAAAAAAGGATGAACTTACAAGAACAATTGAATGAAAAAAGAGATGCAGATTCAAAAGATGGAATAATAAAGATATTTCTGATGGGATAGCTCTTGTAAATGATATTTATGTAAATAAAGATGAATATGTTGGCAGAGAAGTTAGAATCTCAGGACAAAATGTGAGATTTGAAGATAAAAAGATACAGGTGAGGAGTTGTCTATGCAATTTTACGTGAAGGACCTGGCTGTTGTTACAACGATAGTGTAATTGGATTTGAATATATTACTGACGGAAAATATCCTGAAAAGGATAAATGGTATGAAATGGTTGGAGAAGTAATAGTCGATAAATATAAAACTGGAAAAGTTGTAAAACTCAAACTAATTGACATTAAAATAGATAGAAAAGGAAAAATTAATTCATTTTCAAAACTAATTGGGGATAATGTCTCTAATCAAGACTGAAAGTGTCAATGAGAAAACATTGACACTTTTAATAAATATAAATAGTATAAAAATATAAAATAAGTTACATAAGTAAGTATATTTTTGAAAACTTAGGAGAAGTTTTGTAATTTGAGTTGAGATATTATTCTAACTATTTTATCTAATTATTCAAAATATGATATAATGATATAAATAATAAAATGGAAAATAAAAAAGAGGAAAAGATAGAAAATGGGAATAAATATGAACTTGGAAGATTCAAGGAGACAAGCAGAAAGTATAGATGAAAAATAAAATAGAAGGATATGAAGGTTTAATAGAGCAATAACAAAAGATAGGCTATACAACAGGGGAATTAAAAGGACAAGCCTATGATGCGATGAGAGAATATTTTGAAGAAATATTAATGCCAATAGTAAAGGGAGGCTATTATCAGAATTAACGACAAAAGTGGCGAAAAATTACCGGAAGATATGTAAGTACATGGTAGTAGTTTACAATGAGAAGAATTAAATTAATAATACAGAATACAGGCACTGAAAGAGACTGGAAAAGGCTGTTATCAAATGAGAGTATACAAGGAGAATATAAATATAAAAAGAATTCCAAGAAGCATATATAAATGGAACGGAAAAAGATACTTTTGAAGAATTACTATGAAAATTAAGATTATTTAATCGAAACACAGAAAACCTAACAAGAAATGAGAAAGAGCTAAGTAAGAACAATAAAATCAGGCTTGAGAGCAATATACAAAGCTGTTATGATCAAATCGTGGGAGAATTTGATATAAAAGAGTTAAAGGGAGAAGAATGAGCTGAAAAACTAAATATATCAAACAGACTAAATAAGCAAGAAAAAGCGAAACTAGAGAGAAGGAATATAAAGAAGTTTTAATGAAAGATTTTAGCTGACAGAAAGAACAGCAAATTTAATACTAAAAAGGTAAAAAGAGCAATAGATAAAATTTTTCACATTTAAGTAAAGAAGAAAAGATTTTATATATTTAATAGAATTATAGAAATTACATTATAAAAGGACTTAAGTGGAAATGGAACAGCTGAGAGGATTGATAAAATATATAGAAGAAATATAATAACAGTCGGATTGGGAAGAGTGAAAATATGAAAAACACCATATAAGCTAGAAGAGATATATAAGCTGAGGGTTAAGTAAAAGAGAGTACTCACGATAATGTATGAATTAGATATTCATCATAGATTTTCTGGTGAAAAAGCATCTAAAAAGCAATGAAATACTTAATAGTAATAATCTTAAAGCAAAAAGAAGAATTCTGGGAAAGTATGCTAAATATAAAAAAATTTATGGAAAGCAATACGTAACT
>BNJU01001697.1_pt1 | contig 86060 bp, 150 predicted proteins | sample 8539281 | NCBI WGS metagenome assembly BNJU01 (sample SAMD00202456, study PRJDB9452) | human saliva metagenome | isolation source: human saliva | place: Japan
TTTGCTCTTTTAAAAATAAACGAGTGGACTATTTCTCCTTTATACTCTGATTTTTCCAAAACTTGTACAGTTTTATAAAATTAGATACACTTAGAAAAGAACGTCGCCTTAGTGTAGTGGATATCACATGAGATTCCGGTTCTCATAACAGGGGTTCGACTCCCCTAGGCGGCTTACAATATACTCCACGCTACAAACATTGTTTTGTAGCGTTTTTTGATGCACAAAAAGCAGAACTTGAACTAAATTCAAGTCCTGCTTTGTAAGCGGTTGTATCAACTTTCTTCCCTAAAAGTGAAGAATTTAATTTTTATGCGAATTTTGAAAAATCCCAAATATCTGTCACTAATCCTTCGTAAAATTCAGGTTCGTGACACACCATTAATATACTTCCTTTATATTCTTTTAATGCACGTTTTAGCTCATCTTTCGCATCGACATCCAAGTGGTTTGTCGGTTCGTCGAGTACGAGCACGTTTGACTCCTCATTCATCAATTTACAGAAGCGAACTTTTGCTTGTTCTCCCCCACTCAAGACTTGCACTTGGCTCTCGATGTGCTTACTGGTTAATCCACAACGAGCGAGCGCCGCACGTACTTCTGGCTGTGTCATTGATGGGAAGGTATCCCAGATTTCTTCTAAGGCTGTCTTACGGTTTCCTTTTGGCGTTTCTTGTTCGAAATACCCAAGATCGATATAGTCTCCACGTGTTACTTTTCCGTTCAATGGTTTAATAATCCCTAACAAGCTCTTCAAGAGTGTCGTTTTCCCGATACCATTTGCACCGACAATCGCAATCTTTTGACCACGTTCCATTTCAAGATTCACATGCCCTGTTAATGGACGGTCGTATCCAATCACTAAATCTTCGGCTTGGAAGATGTAACGACCAGGAGCTCTAGAAGTCTTGAAGTCGAATTTTGGTTTTGGCTTCTCACTCGCTAACTCGATAACTTCCATCTTATCCAGCTTCTTCTGACGAGACATCGCCATATTACGCGTTGCCACGCGCGCCTTATTACGGTTTACGAAGTCCTTCAAGTCCGCAATTTCTTTTTGTTGACGATTATACGCCGCTTCCAATTGCGCTTTCTTCATCGCATACACTTCTTGGAACTGATCATAGTCTCCAACATAACGGTTCAACTCTTGATTGTCCATATGGTAAATCAAGTTCACTACGCTATTTAAGAATGGAATATCATGCGAAATCAGGATAAAAGCATTTTCATAATCTTGTAAGTAGCGTTTCAACCATTCGATATGTTCTGCGTCTAGGTAGTTTGTTGGCTCGTCGAGTAATAAAAATGTCTGGTTTTTCTAATAATAGTTTTGCCAGTAATACTTTCGTACGTTGACCACCACTGAGTTCACTCACGTCGCTATCCATCCCAAATGCTGCAACGCCTAATGCACGGGCTACTTCATCGATTTTAGCATCCAGAATATAGAAGTCATGGCTATCTAGTCGCTCTTGCAACTCTCCCACTTCTTCCAGCATCGCGTTCATCTCGTCTTCGTTTGCGTCTCCCATTGCCATATACAATTCATTGATTCGTGCTTCACGACAAATAAATCGTCGAAGGCTTTTTGAAGGACACTGCGAATCGTCATTCCTGGTTCAAGCACTGTATGTTGGTCTAAGTAACCCACTTTTACATTTTTAGACCATTCGATTTTTCCTTCGTCGGGTTGTAATTGACCTGTCACGATATTCATGAAGGTTGATTTCCCTTCACCGTTTGCTCCAACGAGTCCGATGTGTTCCCCTTTTAATAGACGGAAGCTTACATCATTGAAGATGGCTCTTTCACCAAAGCCGTGTGTTAATTTTTCTACATTTAAAAAATACTCATCAACGTTCTCCTTAAGTTTTTCTCTGGGTCATTGTATCATAGTTTGCTCTAATGTCAAAAAGGCTGAGCGACGAGGATAAAAAGGACCCACAATGTGAGTCCAAAACACTGTTTTTCTTTAGAAATTGAAAATTTCGTTCTTCCTTTAAAGATTGGCTATGATGGTGATAATTGCAACAAGAATACCCTACATTGCCAATAGCAGATATTTCTTTTCTTTACTTCACTCACAATATAAGCAATACTCCCTCCAATTGTTAGCACAAGAGGAAATAGAAGAGCTAAGAGTTTAGGTTCTTGTCTGGACGGATTTCCTGAAAAATCAATTTGTGCCGTAACCAAATCAGGTAATGCTATATAGCTATATACCGCTAGAAAAATCGCAATCACAATCATAATTCAGCAATCCATTTTTATTCACTATCACCATCTCCTTTTTATTCTATTTAAATTGTGCTTTGTATAAAGCTGCATACACACCATTTTTGCGAGCAATTCTTCATGAGTGCTGTCTTCTGTCAGTCCCTCTTCAGTGACTACAATATATACGGTCTGCATTTTTTAATCGTGTACAGGCGGTGAGCAATAATAAAGGTCGTTCTGCCTTTTTGCCAACTCGTCAAACGATTGTTGAATAAACTTCTCCGTTTGTGTATCGAGCGCACTTGTGGCTTCATCCAAGATTAAAAATAGAAGGATTCTTCAAGAAAAATACGGGCAATTGAGAGGCGTTGTTTTTGTCCACCGGATAATTTCACACCGCGTTCTCCAATATGCGTGTCTACTCCATCTTCTAAATCTTCGATGACTTCTTTTTAATTTTGCTTGCTCGATTGCACGGTCTACTTCTTCGTCCGTTGCATCAAGTCTTCCATACAACACATTTTCGCGAATCGTTCCATTAAAAGAGGAACACATCTTGTTGCACGATACCGATTTGACGGCGAAGCGATTGTAAGGTGAAACGATTGATGTTTGTTCCATCGACCAAGATTTCGCCTTCTTTTAAATCATAGAAACGAGGAAGTAGGTTTACAAGCGTTGTCTTCCCAACCCCACTTGGCCCAACGAAGGCAACAGTTTGCCCTGGTTCGACCGTTAAGTTGATGTGTTCCAGCACTTTCTTATCTTCTTCGTATCCAAATCCCACGTTTTTTATATTCCACTCGTCCTTCAAACGGTGGAGCAGGAATGGCATCAGGGTGCGTCTTCAATATCAATTTCGACATTCATTAATTCTTTGAAACGACGAAATCCCGCAAATCCTTTTGGATACAGTTCAATCATCGAATTCATCTTATTAATCGGTCCCACGAATACATTGGACAGTAAGATATAACCGACTAATTCTCCAGCTGTTAAATCACCGATGACCGTGAAGTAAGCCCCTACGATTAAGCTGAAGAGATTAATGCTGCGCATCAATAAGTAGTTGAAACTACTGCTTGTTCCCATCGTGCGATAAAAAGCAATTTTATTCGAGCGATATTCTTGAATAAGCTCTTCAAAGAGTTGTTGCTCGTGGTTTTCGTTCGAAAAAGCCTTCACGACACGCATTCCGCTCAGTACATTTTCTAGACCAGCCGTATAGTTAGCTAATCCCTTGTAGATATTTCGATTAATACTCGACATGCGACGATTAAATACCGCAAGTGCCACCGCAATAATCGGAACGAAGAAAATCGTCAATAGCGCAAGCGTTGGATGGACTTGATACATTAAGAAGAATGAACCTATTAAGGTCATAATTGCAATGAAAAATTCTTCTGGCCCATGGTGCGCTAATTCGCTAATATCGAATAAATCACTCGACAAGCGGCTCATCAATTCCCCAATTTTCATATTATCAAAGAACGAGAAGGATTGTTTTTGAACCTTCGCGAACAACTCACGGCGCATATCCGTTTCAATATTAATCCCTAAAATATGCCCCATGTACACGACAATAAAGTTCAAAGTTGTCGAGAAGGCATACAGCGCAAGCAATCCAGCTCCCACGAGTAGAATTTGTTGTAAATTTTGAGACGGTACAATCTTATCGATAACACTTCTCACCATTATTGGAAAGGCAAGCTCGAGAATGGCCACGATCACCGCACAGGAAAAATCGATTAAGAATAACTTCTTATAGGGTTTGTAATAATGAATAAAATCTTTAATCACGATTGCTCTCCTTTCGCATAATGTAATGTACTCCAGTCTTTTGTCTTATAGACGATATGTCCATAAAGAACCGTTAACGCGTTTGATAATAACATGGCAATCCATACACCGGTAGCCCGAGTGCTGTAAAGGCTCCAAGCACCCAAATAATTGGGAGGCGCAAGATCCAAAGACGTCCAACTGACATATTCATGGAATATTTCGTCACGCCACATCCTTGGAAGAATCCGTTGTACGCTGAAAATAAGCCCATGAAGAAAATAATAAAAGGCGGTATAGTTTAAATACTCAACGGCATTTGCCCAAAGAACGGCATCGCTTCCGTCTTTAATAAAGATTCCAAGAATAGGAGATTGGAAGAAGAAGACAACTATACAGCCGACTGTTGAAATCATCAGCACCCATAGTAACGCGCGTCTAAAGATGGCATGCGCACGCTCATAAAGACCTGCCCCCATGTTTTGTCCGATAATGGCGGTTAGCGCCGCCCCGATTCCCATCTGTGGTTGCGTCAGGAAATCCGAGATGCGGTTTACCATCGAGTACGCAGCCAGCACTGACGTTCCATATGACTGAATCAGTCCATTTAGCACTGTGAATCCTAATGCCGCTCCTCCATAACCAAATGCAGATGGCCATGCGACTTTAAGAATCTCTTTCATCACTTCTTTATCCACTTTGACGTGTTTCAAATAGATTTGAATTTCTGATTCCTTGCGAACAGCACGAATGGCAAGCGCTAATAACAACACTTTAGCAATGACCGTTGCCCATCCTGCTCCTTCAATTCCCCAGTTTAACCCGGTAAGGCCGACAAAAGGAATGGTCGCAAAAATGAAGATAGGATCTAGAATTACATTTGAAATCGAAGAAGCCGCACTAATCATCGTAATCGTGCGTGTTCTTCCTTGTGCATTTAGCAAGGATTGATAGCCAAAGTAGCAAAAATCAAAGAATAGTCCAATGAAGTTAATTTTCAAATACGATACAGATTTTGCTAAAAAAGTTCCCTCTGCCCCCATCCATTCCACGAATAGAGGTGCTAAGAAATATCCAATCACCGATAACACGAATCCAAAGAAATACGTTAAAATCATCGCATTTCCAGCATAACGTTTGGCTTCTCTGAATTTTCCTGCTCCAAAATATTGAGCAATCAGCGCGGTTGCTCCCACACTTATCCCCATTCCAAGAGAAATAAATAAAAAATTCAACGGCCAAATAAAGGCGGTGGCTGCGAAATCTTCTGCTGACAGTTGCGCCACATATAATCCATCCGTCAAATTGTATAAAGTTCGAATTAAATTATTAATCATTAGCGGAGTCACAATCGTTAAAAATTACACGATTAATATGCCCCGTCGTTATAAAAATTTTCGTTTTTCCAAAAATATCACCTGTTCTAGTATACATGATATCTCCACCTCTGTGAACACATACCATGAACCATTCAACTTCGTGCTCCTATACGGCTCGATTTTTGGGAGACAGGATATTTTCATAATAGCTGTAATAGGGCACCGGTTCGAGTCAAAGTCTCTCACCTCTAAACCTCAAAGCGGGAGTAAGGAAAACCTCCCAACTCCCGCTAATTCGCTTTTAGTGCCATCCCCTATTACTGCTATTATAGAATCCCATGTTCCCTCCTGCGAAGCACACACTAACCTCATTTCCATCCCTCCGAGACAAAAAATTTCTAAACACTTTATTCAAAGAAACAAAAATAAGCAATTGAGAATATAAGGCTCACCTAACGTTTTTCTTGTAAGCAGAGTCTGAAGAATCATTTGGTCCATAGTAGCAACAATAGCGAGTGTAATCGATGCGAATTAGCAGGAGTTAGGAATTCATTCCTTACTCCTACTTTGAGGCTCGATAGGCAGTGAGACCTAAGGCTCACGCCGGTACAGCTATTGTAGCTACTATAGAGACCAAATGATTCATAAAAGACTCTACGGTCTGTTTACTGAAAGACACAAAAAGAGTTAGGCACCAGCCTAACTCTTTGGAAATTTCTCAAAATTATTTTTAGTTTCTTTGAAGACAACGTGTTTACGTAATTTTGGAGAATATTTTTAATTCTAAACGCTCTGGATTGTTACGTTTGTTTTTGCTTGTTAAGTATAAACGTTCACCCTGTTTTCAGCACATTCTAATAAAAATGTTGATACGCATGGATGACACCTCTCATTCAATTTATTTCATTAACTCATTGAGTTTTCATACTGGTATATATTAACAAATGCAATGCGCTTTGTCAATTCATATTACCACAGATTCAAAAATTTTTATTCTTATAAAACTTTTTGAATCCAACCTTCTGAGCTTTCTACATCTCCATATTGGATGCCTACTAATTCATCATATAAACGTCTTGTGACTGGTCCAACTTCTGTTTCTGAATAGAACACATGGAAGTCATCCCCATTTTGAATTCTGCCTACTGGAGAAATAACTGCTGCTGTACCGCAAGCACTCTGCTTCAGCAAAATATCTAATTGATCAACATACACATCTGCTTCTTTTACAGTCATTCCTAAACGGTGTTCTGCTAACCATAGTAATGAATATTTTGTAATACTTGGTAAGATGGATGGAGAGTAAAGGGGTGATAAATTGATTATCTTTCGTAATTCGAAGAAGTTTGCAGCTCCTACCCTCTTCAATTTTTGTATGTGTCAACGGATCAAGGTAAATACAGTCACTGAAATGACGTTCTTTGGCTTCTTTACCTGGCAGCAAGCTTGCTGCATAGTTCCCACCAACCTTGGCAGCTCCTGTACCAACGTGTGCTGCACGGTCATATTCAGAAACGATGAAGTTCGTTGGTGTTAATCCACCTTTGAAGTATGCTCCTACTGGCATTACAAAGATTGAAAAAAATATTCCGTTGCTGGACGAACCGCTACATTGTTTCCAACCCCAATCATGAACGGACGGATATATAAACTTCCTCCAGTTCCGTAAGGTGGTAGCCATTGTTCGTTTGCCTTTCACCACTTTTTCACAGCTTCTACAAAGCGTTCTTCAGGGAATTCTGGCATGAGTAATCGACGACAAGAACGAGCCATACGAGCTGCATTTTGATCCACACGGAATAAGTTGATGCTGCCATCTTTACAACGGTATGCTTTTAGTCCTTCAAAACATTGTTGTCCATAGTGAAGTGCAGTCGCTGCTTCATCTACTTTTTAATACATTATCTTCAATCAATGCGCCTTCATCCCACTGTCCATCTTTGTAATAACTGATGAAGCGTAAGTCTGTCTTAATATAATCGAATCCTAAATTATTCCAATCTAAATTTACTGTATTTGTCATATTGACCCCTTCTTTCCTAAATTACTCGACTATTTTATATTCTCCCGTGAGACTATCCATCTCCTCTAGCTTATGGTCTTTAGCATGATATCTAAAAAATCCATAAATTGACGTCGAAGAACGTTCCTCATGTCGAATTTGTAAATCGATGGTATCACTTGTTTGAGCTTGAATAAGAATATCATAATTCTCATCTAGAACGATTTTTCTTTCTTTTTTCAATCTCTACAATCGCTTGTTTCGCTAGTGTATTCCCACTTTTTTGTTCTACTATAGTTTTTGGTTCTACAGTGGTTGTTTCAACCTTAGAAGAATCTGTTGTATCTAGAGATTTTGTCGTATTTTTCTACTTTTTCTCCTTTTGGACTCTGTCGTTGAAGACTGATTATTGGAAATTTGAACTCCCGGAACAGAATTATCTGCTGTTTGTCCTGACCTACGTGAACACGCTATTAATGTTAATCCCAAAAATGTAAATACTAGTCCTTTTTATGATATTTTTGCTCATTCATACACCACCTTTCATATTTTTATTATTCTATCATAATTTTTCTGAAAAGTATTTCATTTCACATTATTGTAATAATATTAAAAACAGACTATTTTTATTTTTATAAATGGAATTCTTTTGCCAAAAAAGGTCCTATCATCAAATAAATGATGATAGGACCCTTTGTGAATATTATTGTTTTTCTTTAATTTCTTCCACGTAATTATAGACCATATGTCCTGCTTGTCCGCCATCTCCAACTGCTGTTGTAATTTGACGCAATGTTTTTTGACGAACATCGCCGACTGCAAAGATACCAGGAATAGAAGTTTCCATTTGCTCGTTTGTTACAATCCAACCTTCTGCATCTGTGATGTTTAAGTCCTTGAATGGATCCGAAACTGGTAACAGTCCCACATAGATAAAGACACCATCCGCATCATGAGTGAGTTACTTCGCCTGTATTTATATCTTTTACGCGAACGCCTGTGATTTTAGAACCGTCTCCTACGAATTCTTCTACGGTTTGAATTCCATAAAAATCGATTTTTCATTGGCGAATGCACGGTCTTGCAATACTTTTTGGGCACGTAATTGATCACGGCGGTGAACGATAGTCACGCTTTTTCCGAATTGTGTTAAATACGTTCCTTCTTCAACCGCTGAGTCTCCTCCCCGATGACGAAGATTTTCTTATCTTTGAAGAATGCTCATCCATACCGCACAGTAAGAAACACCACGTCCGGCATATTCTTCTTCACCAGGAACTTCTAATTTACGGTGATAGGAACCAGTCGCAATGACAACTGCGTAGGCATAGTATGTTTTCTTGCCTGAAGTGATGACTTTAAGATCGCCCTCTAATTCGATTTTTGACACTTGGCCATAAGCATATTCTGCGCCGAATTGCATTGCACCTTTATACATATTGTCCGCTAATTCTGGCCCAGAAATTGTAGGGAAACCAGGATAGTTTTCTACATCTGAAGTATTTAATAATTCTCCTCCAGGAACACCTTTTTCTAAGATTAACGTTTTTAAATTCGCACGAGAAGTATAGCGCCGCTGTCATTCCCACCAGGGCCACTTCCGATAATGACTACATCATAAATTGTTCTTTCTTCCATCAGAGATTCTCCTTTTGTATAAACTAAGAGCGCTGAGACATAGTCCAACGCTCTCCTTCCATTTCAGTTTAAGATACGAACATCAATTGGGCAACTTTATTGCTCACTAGTATTTCCTTGTAATTTCTTACCTAATGCAATCAGGTATTCTTTTAAGCTATTTTTGATTTCTGGATGTTCTAATCCAAATTCAATGCTCGTCTTCATAAATCCGAATTTGTCACCCACATCAAAACGTTCACCTTTAAATTGTTTAGCAAACACTCTTTGCGTTAAATTCAATGTATCAATCGCATCTGTTAATTGAACTTCCCCACCTGCACCAGGTTCTTGCTTTTCTAAAATTTCAAAAATTTCTGGTGTTAATAAGTAGCGACCGATGATGGCTAAATTACTTGGTGCTTCTTCAGGTTTTGGTTTTTCAACGAAACGACGAACATTGTACAATCCATCTTCTACTTCACTTTCTGGATCGATAATTCCATATTTATACGTTTCTTCATGAGGAACTTCCATCACAGCAATATTTGAAGCATGGGTTCTTTCGTAGCCTTCAATCAATTGTTTTGTTAAAGGTACTTCATCTCGCATAATATCATCTCCAAGCATAATGACGAATGGCTCTCCGCCAACAAAAGCTTTTTGCTTGAAGAACCGCATCTCCTAACCCTTTTTGGATACGATTGACGAACAAAGTACAAGTTAATTCCTGTTGTTTCTTGAACGAGTTCTAATAACTCTTTCTTTCCTTTGGCCTCAAGGTTTGACTCTAATTCGATGTTTGAGTCAAAATGATCCTCGATTGGACGTTTACTCTTACCAGTAACAATTAAAATATCTTCAATTCCTGATGCTAGAGCTTCCTCTACAATATATTGAATCGTAGGTTTATCCACGATTGGTAACATTTCCTTTGCCATAGCTTTTGTTGCTGGAAGAAAACGAGTTCCTAACCCAGCAGCTGGAATGACTGCTTTTCTCACTTTTTGCATCTGTTTATTCCTCCGATCGTTTTATTGGTGTTCTTTTATGGATGCTTCTGATTTATATTCACGACCCATTAGGCACTGAATTTCTTTGCGAACATCATGTCCGTTATATAATACATTGTAAACTGCAGCCGTAATTGGCATTTCAATATTTTTCTCTTTTGCCAAAGCATACACTGCTTTACAGGTTGCTACTCCCTCAACAACCATTCCCATATTTTCTAGAATCGTTGGAAGTGGAATTCCTTTCCCAATTTGATCCCCACATCTCCAGTTACGAGAATGAATACTTGTACAAGTAACAATTAAATCTCCTACCCCACTAAGTCCAATAAAAGTCAGCGGATCTGCTCCAAAAGCTACTCCCAGACGACTGATTTCTGTTAACCCTCTTGTCATCAAGGCTGCTTTTGCATTATCTCCGTATCCTAATCCATGAAGAGCCCCTGCTCCAACAGCAATAACATTCTTTAATGCCGCTCCCATTTCAACTCCTATGCAATCAGTATTCGTATATACACGGAAAAATGAATTGCTAAACAGTTTTTGTACATATTTTGCAGATTCTATATTTTCACATGCCGCTGTAATTGTCGTAATATCTCGTCTAGAAACTTCTTCTGCATGACTTGGTCCGGATAACACTACAATATCCTCGTAGCGATTACGGTCTAGTTCTTCTGCTAAAATTTCTGAAATACGTTTATACGTTCCTTGCTCTAACCCCTTACTTGCATGAATAATCATCGGTTTATTCTCGAGCAAGTCATTTAATTGTTTCGCAACCAAACGAATCACTTTTGTTGGGAGTACGAATAAAATCGCATCCACATCTTTTACCGCTTCTGCTAAATCTAAATATCCTTTAATCGAAGGATCTAAGAAAACCCCAGGTAAGAAATGTTCATTCGTATGACGCTCATTAATTTCTTTAATTTGAGCTTCATTATTTCCCCAAAGTCGAGCTTCATGTTGGTTTTCTGCTAGAACCATTGCTAATGCAGTTCCCCATGAACCTGCTCCTAAAATGGCGATTTTTTTCATATCAAAACTCCTTTACACTTTTCCGAATAATATTGGAGATTGTGGATTATCGATAGAAACATAATCCGGAACCGCTGGCACTCGACGTCTTCTTACAATAATCAGACCAATTCCTAATAGGAATAGTACGATTGAAACCAGTTGAGAAATTCTGATGACGTTAAACATCCAGAGGCTATCTGTACGCATTCCTTCGATGAAGAAACGACCAAATGAATACCAAATTAAATAGCCAGCAGCTATTTCTCCTACTTTATCCCTTTGCGTCTACGAAGGTAGAATAAAATAAGCACTCCGATAAACGACCAAAGTGATTCGTATAAGAAGGTTGGTTGGTAGTATGTTCCATTGATATTCATCTGTTCAATGATGAAGTTTGGTAAATGCAATCCCTCTAAGAAAGCACGAGTAGTCGCTTCACCATGTGCCTCTTGATTTGTAAAGTTCCCCCAACGTCCAATCGATTGAGCTAGCAATACAACAGGTGCCAAAATATCAAGAAGTAAGGCAAAAGAAACTTTCTCTTTTTTAGTAAACCAATAAACTGTTGCTGCCCCTGCAATGACTCCCCCGTAAATTGCGATACCACCATGCCAAATTTGAATAATTTCGGCTGGATTTGCTAAATAATATTGCCATTCAAAAAGAATGTAATACAATCTTGCTCCAACAAATCCGAGAGGGACTGCCCAGAATACCAAATCAATAATAAAATCTTTGCGATAGCCTTTTCTGGTAGCTTCCCTATCTGCTAAAGTCGTTGCCAAATAGATTCCAAAGGCAATAATAATTCCATACCATCGTACTTGTAACCCTCCAATTTCAAAAGCAATTGGATTAATGGTCAAAGCCATTTCTAATACATTCATTTACTGTTTACTCCTAAACTTCTTTATTTTCTTCAATCAATTTAGACAATCGATTGGTAAAGTTTTCTGTAGCATCAAAGCCCATTTTTTTAGCGCGGAAGTTCATACAGGCTACTTCAAGAATAATCGATACATTTCGACCTGTCTTCACTGGAATACGGATTTTAGGAATTTCAACTCCTAAAATTTTCGACGTTTTCCATATTTCCACCTAATCGATCATATCTCTTTTCAGGCGTCCAATTTTCAAGATGAACCACTAAATCGACTTGTTTAGAATCTAAAATAGCTCCTGCTCCAAATAGCGTCATCACATCAACAATCCCGACACCACGAATTTCAATCAAGTTATTTAAAATCTCTGGTGCTTCCCCGATTAAGGTTAATTCATCATAGTGATACAATTCCACACGATCATCTGCAACGAGTCGGTGTCCTTTTGAACTAATTCCAAAGCCGTTTCTGATTTACCCACTCCACTTTCACCAGTGATAAGTAATCCAATTCCAAAATACATCTAGCAATACCCCATGCATTGAAAAATCTTTCGGCTAGTCTACCTTCTAAGAAATTTGTCACACTACTAGAAACCTGAGTCGTTTTTAGAAGAAGCTTGTAAGATAGGAATCTGTGCTTTTTCTGCCGCTTCGATAAAGCTCTTTTTGGCGGTTCTAATTTACGAGAGAAAATAAAACATGGGGTCTCTGGAGTACATAAGAGCTCCATCACTTCATATCTCGATTGTGAATCCATCTCCTGCGCGAAGGACGTTTCAGTACGTCCCAATAATTGAATTCTCTCCGCTGGATAAAAATTAAAATAGCCTGCTAATTCTAATCCCGGTCTTGAAATTTCACTTGTAACAATCGGTCTATCTAAGTATTCTTCTCCAGTAAATTGGTTTTAAGTGAATATTTTTGATTAACTCTTGAACCGTAACAGGTTTCATAACATCCCTCTTTTCTTCATTCCTTTCTACTATACCATATTTTAGCGCTTTCTTGTACGGTTTTTAGATTTAATTAAACAATTCCCCTTCTATTTTTCAATTCAATAACCAATAATCTAAAATCAAACTTTTGCTATTTCTATGCATTTCTATATAATAAATTTCAGCTTTCATAAAGGAGGATGTAACATGATCTTTTTATTCATATGATTTTTAAAAAGTAAAGTACAACAAATCAACTATATTCAACTTGGACTGATTCTAATTGTCATTGCAGTTTTAGCAATTGTCTCTATCGATATTTTTAAAACAAACAAGACACTAAATTTCGTGAATTAGCTTTAATTGCAGTCATCGGTATTCTAATACTGGCTGGTTCTAAGATTTCTGACTTACAATCTTCTAAAAATTCAGAAAACCAATACTCTGGAGCCCTTCGTTTTTGTAGAAACGATTGCAGCTGATTTACATGTGAATAAAAAGAAGACATTTTACATTAACACTGAAGCCGCAAAGGACGGAGCTATTGTAAAAGTTGGCGATCAATTCTATCGCGTATTAACAGGGATAGCCCTGATCATTACCTACTTGAAAAAATGGAAGTACATAATCCAAAAGTGACGATTAAGGAGGCTGAATAAGTTGAATTTTTCATATATCGATGTCGCAATCAAACTTGCACTTGGACTATTATCACTAATTGTTGTAATCAATTTCACCGGGAAAAGGAAACCTCGCTCCCTACATCTGCCAGTGACCAAGTTCAAAAACTATGTTCTCGGGGAATTATCGGGGTGTGATTTACAATCCATCCATTACAATCCTACAATACTGCATCATTCTATTAATATGGTTTGCTTTGGTATTGTCTCTGCGTTGGGTAAAAACAAACAGCAGTAAAGTGAAAAAAATGATAGACGGGAGAACCATTACAATTAATTAAACGAGGAAAAATTGATGTTGAAAATGTTCGCCTAGCCGGTCTAACAGCACAGAAGTAGCCTTTAAATTACGTGCACAAGGCGTCTACTCCATTCATGATGTAAAAAGTGCCATTTTTAGAGCAAAACGGACAATTAATTCTTACAAAATCTGGAGAAGAAAATCCAAAAATATCCCCTCATTACAGATGGAGTTATTCAACATAATATTTTTAGAAGTTATTGATAAAACTGAAGAATGGGTGATGAAACAACTTGCTGCCCAAGATATTCAAGATCCTTCTGAAGTATTCCTTGCAGAATACAATAACGGTCAATTGACGGTTGTAAAATATTAATCGAAGTCAACAAAAATAGCGCCTTTTACAAGGCGCTTTTTTGTTGCATTAATCTGTTAGATTTTCAACAAAGCGTTGGAAAATCGTTAATAGAATGCTCACCACTAAGGTAATCAGCGGACTTGAAAATGAGAATCCCGGTCCGACAAACCATGATGTAATACTTAACATCATCGCATTTAACACAAAGCTAAAGCATCCAAACGTTACAATCGTTACTGGCAATGTTAAAAAGGAATAAAATCGGTTTAACAAATAAGTTTAGTACCGCAAGAACGATACTTGCAATAAGCGCTGCTACCCAGTTTGTAACGATAAATTGTGGAACAAACCATGCAATTACCAAAAATCCTAATGTATTAATGGCAATTTTTTTAGTAAATGACACTAAAAATCACTCCAATCATCATTATCCTCATCTTCTACTTTTCGAGCAGTTTTACGAGGACGATTATTTCTAGAAGTATAGTAGTAAGTATCTTGTCGATTACGACGACGATACTCAGAACCCCCTTCTGGAATTATGATAGCAAGTAATATATAGAGGAAAATTGGAAAACCTGTCCAACAAAAAATCAAGAATAGAACACGAACAATTGTTGGATCTACTTCAAAGTATTCTGCAATTCCTCCCATTACTCCACAAAAATTCGGTTATTTCTGGATCTTCTTAACTTTTTCATTTTATTTAACCCTCTTTCTTACTATCTGCCTTTGATTGTAGCTGATTTATGAATATTACCAGTTGTTGTTTCTGCAACTACTTGTGCATAAATTCTTTTTGCTTACAAATCACTGCTGTTCTTTCTGTTAAATCTTTTCTTTGTTTTAATGACTTCAAAGATCGTTTCATCAAAGTGGAGACTTCCTAGAGACGTTTCTAAATGCGCTTCATCCTAATTCTTCTGCCAAACTAATTTTACATTCCATTTGCAGTTTCAACATCCACTTTTTGTTAGTGGACTAGTAATTTCTACCTTAATATTTCCGTTTACCGTCTCCATTTAGCTCCACGAAATCTCCTTCTAAGCGAATATTTCCGTTTACCGTTTTCAGAAACGATATCTTTAAAAGATAATTGTTCATATTTTAGGTTCCCGTTGACAATTTCAGACTCTAATAAAAACCCCTGTGACATCTTTTAGGAAAATATTTCCGTTATCACTTTCTAAGTAATAATCTTTCCCTTTAACTCTTTTTAGATGAAGAGTTGTGTTTAAGCTTTTCATCGAAATATAATCGTATTCTTTTTCAGGTAATGAGATTGTCCAATCACAATAAACTTGTTTTACTTAAGCTCTTAATAAAGATGGTATCTTCATGTACTTCTACTTTCACGCGGTCTCTAACATAAGATTCTGCATCGAAATACTCTTCGTCTTGGGAAGCTACTCGGCATTCCCCTTCAATCGTCATTTCATTTCCAGGAACCGACTTCACGCGTAAGATTCCATTTGCGACTTTAAAATCTAGGATACTTGCTTCATCGATGACTTGATGGAAATGATACGGGACTTTCTTTCCATTTTTTGCTTGAGCATAAGGTCTATTTACTTCTACAGAGTTCATGACCGATTGAACAGTGGTTGCGATTGAATCTGTAAATTTTGCAGCCCATGCAGTAATACTTCCTGCTGTTTTTCTTGTTTTTCTTCCCAGTCAGTTTCTTGGACTTTCTTCTTCGCTTTTTGGAATGTTTCTTCCCATTCTTCTTTTTTTCTTTGCTTTCATTTTTCATCAGCCATTTTCTTTTTCTTGAAGTAAACTCTTATATTGGTTACTTAATTGTTCTGCTTCTTCTTCTAATCGAACAAGCTCCATTTCTTCATCTACTGTTAACGATTCTAATTGGCTAGCCGTTCTAATTTCATCGATTCGACGATCAATTTCTTTTGTTCGTTTTAAAATCGTCTGAATGGATTCGTCTGTTTGATCACTTTCTGCTGAAAACTTAGTGAATGCACTCGCCACACCTTCCATAATGGAATCCAATTGACTTGTTGTAGGTTGTTCTTTTTCTTCTACTGCCTTATCACCCATTTTTCTAAAAGGACCACTGCTTCTTCTGCTGAAATAATACCTTTATCTACTAGTTCTAAAATTCTATCTTTTTGATTCATCGTTTTCTTCCCCATAAATTTAGGGTGTTTCTTGATTACATCCTTAGTGTAAAAGCAAGTTAAAAAAATAAAAACATAGGTCCTAAGGGTTGATTTTTATCCCAAACTTCTCTAAACCTAAAGTTGTATTCTAAGTATGACTTCACTCTTTCTTTATCTTGCACTGCTATTGATTTGTTGATACACTTTGAATACAGTTTTATAGTAGGAGTTGGAAGGAATTTGATAAAGAAAACCATTACATTAAAAATCGCATGAGCGACTTGACCGTCTTGAAAAAGAAAATATCGATATTATCCAAAGTCGTGAAGTGTTCTCTTTTTCTTTGGATGCAGTCCTTCTAGCGGATTTTGCAACTATCGCAGAGCGTAGAAAAGCGACCATCGTCGACCTTTGCACTGGTAATGGAGCGGTGGCATTTTTACTCAGTCATAAAACCACTAATCCTATTACCGCTGTCGAAATCCAAGAACAACTCTTCGATATGGCGATGCGTACTACTCAATTAAACGGTTTAGAAGACCGCATTACCTTTTATTCATCAGGACATTCGAAACTTAAAGGGCATTATCCCAAAAGATTCAGTGGATTTTATTACATGTAATCCTCCGTATTTCAAAAGGTAAAAGAAACGAATCAAACCAATCTCAAGGAAGCCTATACGATTGCACGTCATGAGGTGCACCTGTCACTAGAAGATTTATTTGAGACCATTTCAGGCCTCTTGAAGATGAAAGGAAAAGCCTATCTTGTTCATAGGCCAGATCGATTGAGTGATATCTTAACAGAAGCAAGACAACACAGACTGGAAGCTAAACGTGTTCAATTTGTATACCCGAAAGAGGAAAGAAAGCAATATTGTCCTTATTGAATTAATGAAGGACGGCCTTCCAGGAGGACTCAGGTGTTGCCACCGATTACAGTTTTCAATGAGCAACAAGAATATACTGAAAAAATCAGAAGTATCCTCTGGGGGGACAAAGCATGAGTCAATTCTTTATGTATGTCCTACTCTGTAAGGATCAAACCTTTTACACCAGCTATACCTGTTGATTTAGAAAAGAAGAATCGCAACGCATAATGCTGGTAAAGGTGCCAAATACACAAGGATGAGAACCCCCGTCACACTGCTCTATGCTAAAGAATTCGCCACAAAACAAGAAGCGATGAAAGCTGAAGCAGCGTTCAAAAAGTTCTCTCGCCCCCAAAAAGAAACATTTCTACAAGCGATTGGGGCAAGTATCACTCGTCCAGTGATTATCTATTTAGAAGGAGACAAGACAGATGAGACAAAAGAGTTATCGGACTGAAGGAATTGGCAAGCTTTTTCCTTGTCCCTACTCCCCATTGGAAACTTAGAAGATATGACATTCCGCTGTGAATACTCTACGCGATGTGGATTTAATTCTAGCCGAAGATACGCGTCATACACAAAAGTTACTTAACCACTTTTGAAATTGAAACTCCGCAAAAAGAGTTTCCATGAACATAATACGCAGGGAACGCATCCCTCAAGTGATTGAGTGGCTCCAAGAGGGAAAAATGATTGCACAGGTGAGCGATGCCGGAACCCCTTCAATCAGTGACCCTGGCTTTGAACTGGTTCAAGCCTGTGTCGAAAGCTCTATTCCTGTTATCCCGCTTCCGGGAGCGAACGCTGGGATTACAGCTTTAATAGCCAGTGGACTCGTCCTCAGCCTTTTTACTTCTATGGATTCTTACCACGAAAGAAAAAGAAAAATCGAAGCATTAGAACAGTTACGCACTCATAGCGAAACCGTCATCTTATACGAATCACCGTTTAGACTAAAAGATACGTTTTTAGCTATCCAAACCGTGTACGAGGAAAGTCAACCCGTTGTTCTCTGCCGTGAGTTAACCAAAAGTTATGAAGAGTTCATTAGAGTACTGCTTCTGAGACTTGTTCTATTACTCCAGGAAGAAGAACTGAAAGGCGAATGTTGTATTTTGATTGGTCATAAAAATCCTAATGAAGTGACAACGGCACTATCTGGAGCTGCTGAAGAGACACTCCAGACGCTTCTCTTTCGATTGCCCAACAAGTGGAATGGTTTATCGAGCAACAACAGTTATCAAAAAGAGGCCATCAAAGCTGTTGCAAAACATCTAGGGTCTCAAAAACAAGACGTATAAAGAAGTTCATCCTCAGTAAAATGCTTTCAACTAAAAACTGCCCAAGCGCACACATCACGCTTGGGCGGTTTCTACTACGATAAATTTTAAATACATTGAAAGCCGTCATTAGAAGAAGAACCATCATTAATCCCAAATAAAGTCTTTCAACCGTTTCATGGCTTAATCTAGCTTGAATCTTCGTTCCAATCCAACCGCCTATCACAGCAAATATCGCAATTGCTAGAATGATAAAGGAGACGGAATGATAGTTTTCAAAGTCACGAATCACCGTTGTCATCTTGATAATTTGTGCAAAGAAAATCATCACAATCGAATAGGCCGCAGCTTCTTTTTGCTTTCATGGAGAAGAAGTACGCAGTAAAAAGCAATATTGAGTGGCCCCTCCGATTCCTAGATAGACAGAAATGATTCCAACGCATAAACCGATGGTAATAATAGCTATAGATTCGAAACCGTTAATGTTCGAATCTTTTCTTTGTTCAGAGTGAATAAAATAATTCCCACTAATAACCCAAACAAAATGATCGATTGAGTGATGCTGACAAATTGATTTCCCATCATTTCAACAGCTTGGAGAAACACAATATCTCCTATTTTTCCACCGATAATGGAGCCAAATGCAAGTCCAAATACAATGTGTTTATCCACTTGAAAGCCTAATTTACTTCTCTTGTAAATAGAGACTAGCACATTGTAAAGACTGCCACCGTAGAGTACACACTAATCATACTCGTGGTGTCCATTCCCACAACATCAAAGGCTGGTTTGATGATAATCCCACCACCTAATCCGGTTATGGCTCCAATCATTGTGGCACATAAAACAATGATGCTATAAATAATGAGTTGCATTTATTGCCCTCCAAGCGTTCGAATACATCTAAATCCTAAATGACTCGATGTAGAATCCCAAGGAGATCCATTTCTTGCTGCAACTCGGTATCGATTGCAATAAGAACAATGACATAAGAACGAGCCACCTCGAATAGCATACTCTACCTCAAGATTTAGAGGCCTTTGGCATTTGCTTCGATATCTTCAAAAGGAATCCCTCGATGATTTATGCACCACTCCCATACATTCCCAATCATTTGATATAAGCTGTATCCATTTTGGTTCAAAACTCTTTACAGGAGCCGTTCAAAAAGCCATCTAGCTCACTATTTTTGATTTGGAAACTCTCCTTGCCAAGTATTCGCATGGTATTTTCCATCTTGTTCAAGTTCTTCTCCCCATGGATACTGAGTGGACGTTCCACCACGCGCCGCATATTCCCACTGTGTTTCGGTTGGAAGCCCAGCTCCAGCCCACTCACAATAAGCCAACGCATCTTTAAGAGATACATGAACAACTGGATGATCTAATATTTCCTCAATCGATGACTCTGGTCCAAAAGGACGCTTCCAACAAGCCCCAGGAACTAATAGCCACCATGGAGAACCCGATACATGAGAATAGTCTTCTCTTTTCTCTGGAGAGACAAGCAAATGAAATACGTAGGAATCCCCGAAGATTTCTGCTGTTGTTTGATAGCCTGTCTCATCGACAAATCGTTTAAACTCTTCATTTGTTACCGTCGTCTCAGCCATTTCAAAAGCTTGCACTTCTTTTGTTACACAAGGAGATTCATGATCTTCAATAAATCCTCTATTTTCAGCATCTCCCATTTTGAAAGTGCCTGCCTTTAAAGGAATATAGTTCATGCTACTCTCCTCCCTTTAATGTAGACACAATTTTTCTAATGGGACTGGGGCAAAAGTTTGCCCTCTTGAACAAATCCCTCTTCTCGTCCTTCCAAATAACGAGCGAGTTTCACTTTAAATTCGTGAATCAATGAAGTATATTTTTCTTCTGCAATCAGATTCCATTTTTCATTTGGATCTTCCGTCATATGGAATAATTGGAACTCATTTGTCACGGGGAACCAGATAAATTTCCATTCATCAGTTAAAATATATTGGCTCGAATCAACCCCTAGAGCTATGTTCACCGTGGAACTCTATTTCGCCAACCTGCAAAATTCACCAAACAATAATTGACGCACACTCTTTCCATCGGTTTGTACGGTATTACCTGTCGCTAACTCGACAAGCGAAGGGAATACGTCCTGAATCTTGATGAGCTGTTTGACACTCTTCTTAGTCCCTGCAATTAAATTACCTGGATCGAAAATGAAAGCAGGAATCTTAATACTTCCTTGGTATGGGTACCCTTTTCTAAATAAATAGTGTTCCCCTAACTGATCCCCATGGTCACTCACAAACCAAAAAATGGTATTCTCTAATAAATCAAACTCTTCCACTGCCGTTAGGAAGCGACTTAATTGATTATCGATATGGGTGATTAACGCATAATACGCTGCAATCATCCGCTTTTGTGCATCTTTAGGAATTTTGCCACGTTTTGCATAGAGGCTTGGAATCTTTTCTTCCAATTTTTCCCAGTTTCCGATATGTAAATCTAGGTTTTCATCCAGCTTTTGCATATATAAATCAAAGAAATATTGAGGTGGATTTAGCGGTGCATGCGGTTTTTCAAAAGACATTTTCAAAAAGAATGGGACACTTGGGTCTCTTCTCTTTAAAAAGCGAATACTCTCGCTGACAATCCAATTCGTTGGATGATATTTTTCTGGCCAATCAAAGGGGCGAACATCCCAAGAATTGCAGTTTGCTCCATCATCAATGATATCTGCATCGCTTCCAAGTTCTTTTTTAATCCAGTCTAAATAATCACTTGAATGTTCAAACATTTCCCCATACGCTTTATTGTACTTACGGTCGACATGTAAGTACCCATCATGTAAGAGAACATGATCAAAGCCTAATCTTTTACGACTTGGATATACATGCATTTTCCCAATACATTCCGTTTGATACCCTAAATCTTTAAAGGTTTGAGGAAGGGTGTTTGTATAGTTCCAAGGAACTTCATCCTCATAACCCACTCGACCATTAGAAGCTTGATCCATCCCTGTTAAAAGTGCTGCTCTTGCCGGTACGCAACTCGGTACGGGTGAATAGGCATTTTCAAAGTTATAGCCCATGCTAGCCATCATATCTAATGTTGGTGTAACCACTAAATCATCTTCACGGTTCATCGATAATGCATCGGAACGCATTTGATCCACGACAATTAAGATGACATTTGGCTGTTTATCTTGTTTTACCATCTTTTTATCCTCCATCTATTGAACAAAGTCACTCTTATTATAACAAAGAGCCCATCCCTTCGATAGGCTCTCTTGATGACTTTATTGAGTATTTTCTATGACTATCTTGCTTTCTTACAAGATTTAATGTTCACCAAATAAGATTTCGGTGCAAAACATGCAATTTCGTCATTTTCTACGTTTTCCATAATATAAATTACAAATATGGAACCCTTGATTATAAATATTTTCTAAATTAATCACAGATTGACTACGTTCTTTTTTCTCAACAACTTGACTTGAGATGTGCGTGCTTGAATTCATCGCATCCAAGCGATCCTTCAAGTGGTGATTTTCCATAATCAAATTATGATTCTCTTCATGATCTTTTGTAATTCCAAAGAAATTTGCTCTAACTCATGCAGTTGTAATAGTGTTTGTTTGGTTAATTTCTCGATTCGATCATATAACTGTCTATTTGGCATTCACGCACCTCCTCTTTCTTCATTTTGGGATTTGTAAAATCCACTGTTCTAATACGGCCTGAACCCCTACATTGGATTGTATTTTGGAGAGAGCCTCTGTCATTTTTTCGTGTTCTTGAATCCATTGCTTCACACTCAATTTTCCAGCAATGGTTCTCAGAGTCGCAATCTTATCACTTTGAATCAGTTGTCCTTCTAACCCTTGCGCACAAAGGAGGGCATCTCGTATATAAAGTTGCAATAACGTTAAAAATTGCTCACTCTCTACTTTTGAAACTAACAGTGGGAGCACTTGCGATTGAATTAGTAATAAAAGCCATCGCTCGATTGGTAAAAATACGAACAAACCAATTCCAACTTTCTTGACGGATTTGTCCAAAGCTTTCACTTTCCAATAATAACATGGCTTGACCGGCGCTATCGGTTAACTGTGATACTAGTTGAGCAGTCGCATTAGAGGCCCCTTTCTCCTTTAAAAGGCCATTCACTATGTCCTCGTGATGGGATTGAAACCTGATAATTTGGCAACGAGATTGAATGGTAATGAGCACCTTGCTTAATTGCTCCGTTAATAAAATAAAGTGAATATTCCCTGTTGGTTCTTCTAAAAATTTTAGTAAACTATTGGCAGCACCTGGAGTCAATGTATCTACCGCATGAATCACACAAATAATCGCACTCGATTCCATTGCTGTTTTGGTTAATTGCGACTTTAAGGAACGGATTTGATCTACTTTAATCGTAGTCCCTTCTGGCTCCACAACAATATAATCGGGAAAGTTTCCATGCTCAATTCGCAGACAATGTTCGCAAACCTGACAAGCACCTTCTCCAACGGTTCGATTCGTACAGTTTAGTATTTTAGCAATTTCTTTCGCCATTTCTGATTTTCCAATCCCTTTTGCTCCTTCGAACAAATAGGCATGGCTAAATTGACCCTTATCAATCGTACGAATAAATGCTTCTTGCTTCTTCATCTTAGAAACGTAAAAATGTGTCTACTGGTAAAACAAATACCGTAGCTCCACCTACTCGAACGGAAACAGGTGTAGTAATTGCGCTGTCCAACATACTATCAATATGAACAGGAGGAATCATCATTTGTTCACGTGTTTGGCAGTTTCTTTAATAATTTCTAATGCTTCATCCACTCTTTCTTCTTCGATACCGATAAGGAAAGTTGTATTTCCTGCGTGAAGGAAGCCCCCGGTTGTTGATAAACGAGTGGCACGAATATTAGCTTGTGCAAACTCATCTCCTAATAAGTGTGCATCTTTATCTTGTACAATAGCAATAATAATTTCATCTTTCATTCTCCTATCTTGTAAAATAATTTTGGGTAACGTTCTACTAAACACTTTGAAACACTCATTGACAACTTCTTCAACCGTTTGCGTTGCATCAATGGAAACCATTCTTTCCGGATATTTCTCCAGTAATCCCTAAATACCCTTCTCGAACCATCGAATGGAAACTCAATCCTTCTTGATCTAATCGGTCAAACTGACGATTGCCTCTTGCTTTATGAATTCGCTCTAAACCAACTTCCGCAGGCACATCTAAATACAGTGTTGTACTTGGCGAAAGCCCATCTGTAGCAAAATCGATTAAGTTCAGCTACTTCGTCTACTCCAATCCACGAGCAAACCCTTGATACACTAATGAACTATCCACAAATCGGTCACAAAATACAATATTTCCTTTTTCTAAATTTGGTAAAATGCGGTCTCTTTAAGTGTTGACGGCGTCCTGCTGCATATAAAATGGCTTCTGTTCTTTCATCCATTTCTGTATTATTCACATCCAGAATCACTTTTTCGAATATCTTCTGCGATACGACTTCCACCAGGCTCTCTTGTCGAAACGATATCGACTAAGGCATGTTTTTGTAACAAAGGAATTAGTTGATTGATGACTGTTGTTTTTCCCAGCACCATCTGGCCCTTCCATTGTAATAAACAATCCCTTTCATATTATCCTCAATCCCTTCAATATCTTCTTTTTCATTATACGCTATTTTCCACTTATAATAAAACCAAATTCCCATCAGATTTATCAGATTTTCATCTCCTCTCCCTTTCTTCGTAAGACACAATATTTAAAATAGCACTGTGATTACGGAGAATCCTTGCTAGATTCATATAGTAGCAGTAATGGGAATTAGGATCAAGGTGAATAAATGGGAGTTGAGGGATTTATTCCTTTACTCCCATTTTAAACTTTGAAGGCGAGAGACCTTTGGCTCGAGCTGGTCCCTCATTACAGCTACTATAAAACGAACTCGCAAATCTTCGCAGTAATCACAAACCTTTGGTTTGCACTATTTTTATTTTTAAATATTGTGTTTATGCACTAAGAAACAGGGCTTGTTTGTAAACAAGCCCTGTTCCTAGTTAGTTTTATTACCGTTTCATCGATTTTGAGTACGGACGATTGTAATCCCATAGCAAGAGAAGTAGTCCAGCTAGACCAACCAACATTGTAGCCACGCCTTCTTTTGCCAATCATCTGATGCCCCAAAAATAACTACATACAAGAATACCAACATCAATACGAAGCGGATCCAATTTTTTACTTTAGGATTCATGATATCTTCTCCCATCTAATTTCACTTGGCTCAAGTTCCACAGTTCTTGATACTCCTTCACCATCATAGACAAGTGTGGATTGTGCTTCGTTCGTATTATTCACAATCACTACACTCCTTTTTCAGGATAGGCATGTACTTCGACTAATGGATTACTTGCATACCATTTAGTTAATTCACTTTCTTTATTGGCTGCGTAGAATAAAGCTCGCATCAATAATCTTGTGTTTTCTGGTGTGTATGGAAGTCCTGCAATGTACACCCCACGACCATTTCCGTAAGGATTTGCTGCAAGGTGAATTTCCCCGAATTCTTTTTCCTTCCGCATTGGCTGGAAGAACGATTCCTTCCTCAACGCCACCAGCGCTGACTTTAGGATTGCTAAATTCAAGTACTTCTGTTGCACTCGTTAAGCCATACACGTTCTTAATATTTTCACCAAAATCAATCTTATGAACATCTTCAACATCTTCAATGATAAAGTGTTCTTTCAATCCTTTAGTAAAATATTTATCTGTTGAAAGGCTATATCCCATTTCTCTTTCAACACCCAAAAATATCTCCAAGTTGGAAGAATCTTCCTTGGTGATGAACCGCTGTTGGCTCTCCCAACTCGATAAATCCTCCACCGTTATACACAAATTCACGAATTCGTGTAATCAGTGTTTCGTTCTTCCAAACCTCTCCACCGCTAAATGAAGTTCCGGCATCCCCGGCATTGATAATAACATCGACACCTTCTGGAACTCCATCATGAATGATATCGTCAAAGCTGATAAAGCTTACATCCACACTCGCACCACTTAACGCTTCCATAATTCCAAGGTAAGAATAGATTTGTTTATATGGAAGTTCATGGGCAACCATGTGTGCTTGCCAAGTTCTTAAACGCTCTCCCATGCATTTAGAATGGCTACCTTCAAACCAGTATATGGTTTTGTATGTTTAACAATATCGTAGATTTCTCTAAATTCATCCGTTACATGTTCAATGTAATCTACAAATTTAGGGAATTGATATGCAAGACTTAAATAACCACCATATCCAATACGGTCTACAGGGTTACGCATGATGGCACGTCTTGCGGATAACCAATTTTTATTAGCTTCAATCGTAGGATCATTTCCTTCACGGAATACATCTGGGAAGAAATATGGTAAGAATCTTCCTTCTGTATATTTTCACGTGCGGAATATCTGAAATCATACGAAGAGTTGCTCCGCCACCGACAGAACCAACTACTGCATCTAACCCAATTTGGTCGAAGTATGGTCCGTATGGTTCAGTCCCAATCCAGTTATCTCCTAAGAACATCATAGCTTCTTTACCAGCATCATGTACTTCATCGACTAATTTTTTCGCTTCTCTTGCAACGAATGCTTGAATGAAGTCGATATAGTCTAAGTACGCTTTACTTGGTGTGCGGAATGTTGAGTTATAGTACCTTCATCCACAATATCTTCTGCTCTTAAGCGATAGCCTTTTCCTTGAAAAAGCTTCGAGTGCTGCTACTGAAACACTAGCACCATAGCCAAACCAGTCCACAAATTTTTCTTTTTCCTAAGTTGTTGAAAATTAATGTGAAATGGTAGAAGAATGTTGTAAAACGAACCACATCTGTATCAGGATTTTCTTTTAACCATTGTTTTAAATAATCATGCATAAATTGATTCGAATGAGGTCCACGTACATCAAAAGGAATATCGTGAGGAACATCTCCCCAGTTATTCGTGATATGATTGTACATTTGAGTTGGATCCCAAATCGCATACACTAGAAACGACACGGTATATTCATGGAAAGGACGTGCCCTTCAATCGTTACCGTATTATTTTCTTGGTTAATCGACCAACTTTCTACAGGCACAACTTCTCCTGTTGTACGGTCAATGACTTCCCAATATTTTTTGGATTATGTACATAATCTGGTTGAACTTGATCTTCAGTACCTTCCATAAATGGAATCGTTAATGTTTCTTCTGTTGCTAACTAAAACTTAGACATCACGAAAAATTTGTTGGCACTCTTCCATATAATCTTTTAATAAAAATCATTGTGATTTCGTGCAACAAAGTAAGTCGTATAAATTTTTGCATCTAATTGTTTAGTGGCTTCATCAAGCTTTGTCCCGTCACTATCACGAATGGCATCGGCACCCCAACGCTCGAGTAATTCTTTTGTTTGCTCTAAAAAATTAGATTCACTTGGTAGGGTTAAACGCCCTTTTGTTTTACCCATATACTCTCCTCCTGCGATGACGACTACTCTTTCGAGCCTCCTCAATGTCATCCCTTGTGTTAATTTATTTTGAACTAAAAATATATAAAATCAATGTTGGTAACATTACGATTACCATCCCTGCATACATTTGACTCATATTCCGCCGCACCACGTTGTGCTTGAGTAAGTTCTTAAGTCCAACAGGAAGTGTTTGATTTTTACCTGGCATCAATGTCAAAGCAATAATGTATTCATTCCAGAAAGAAAGGAAGTTAAACAAAATTACTGTGATAATACTTGGTCATGCCATCGGTGTCATTACACGAAGCATTGTTGTAAAATATCCTGCACCATCGATAGACGCTGCTTCTTCAAATGTTGTTGGCAATGTTTTGAAGAAGTTCGATAATCAAATAAATCGTAAATGGCAGTGATGTCGCTGCGTAGACAAGAGCTAAGATAAAAATATTGTTTAAGAAGAATCCATTAATTCCAAAACCTTTTTAGTCCTTTGTCCCAGTCGAGTAACATTAAGAAGATTGGTACCACAATGTAGTTTACATTGATGAATAATCCACCTTTTAATAATGAGTTAATGAATCGACTTCCTGGGAATTTATAACGAGCTAACACATACGAAGATGGAATCGCTACTACTACTAAAATAATGAGCGCTAACCCTGTTACAATAACGGAGTTTAGCATGTAATCTCCCATTTTGCTTTATTCCAAGCGTCTGCAAAGTTTTGCCAATAAAAACCTTCAGGTAAGGTCCATGGAGAACCATAGAATTCTCTGTTTTCTTTCATAGAAGCTAAGAAGACCCATCCGACAGGTACAATAATACTAATCGCTAATGTAATGAGCGCAACATAGATAAACGCTTTATATAGCTTCTCAAATGATTGAGTTTGTCCTTTCATGATCTTCCCTCCTAATATTCAAGAATATCGCGTTTCGTAATATGACTTACGATACCAGATAATCCGAATGAGAATATAAAGACAACTACCCCGATAGCCATACCATAACCATAAGAAGAATTCGTATACGCTTGTTTAAACATATAGCTTAAGAACACTTCTGTAGAACCATCTGGGCCACCGTCTGTTAAGATTTGCACTAATAAGAAACTTAAATTAATCGTACTAATAATGAAGAATGTCAGTGTCGTACGAATACTATTCCAAATTAATGGTAAAGTTACATTGAAGAATTTTCCGATTTTTCCTGCGCCATCAAGGTCAGCTGCTTCATATAAGCTAGATGGAATATTCGCCATCCCTGCCATGTACATTACCATGTAATACCCAATCGCTTGCCAAATGAGTGCAAATGCTAATGAATAAATGACAATACTTTTGATCTCCTAGCCATAATCGATTCCATGCTTCTGGTAAAATCGCATTTAATAAACCTGCTTTTTGGATCGTATACTGCTGATAAAATCCCTGCAATAACAACGATTGATAAAAATATTAGGAATATAGAAAATGATTCTAAACAAATATTTGCACGAATCTTTTTCTGTCGAAAGAATCGCTGCAAATACAACCGCCAATACAACTGTAAAGATAGTGACCACTACAATGAGTAAGATTGTATTTTGCATTGTTCTAAAGAAGTTTTCATCCATCCATAAAAATTTTTAAAATTATCTAATCCAACAAATTCCTTATTATTTGAAAATCCACCCCATCTAAAAAAGTGACATGCGGAATACTTCTATTGTTGGATATATCATGAACGTAAAAATAAAAATTAGTGCAGGTAATAAACACACGAGAATAAATAAATTTTTCTCTCTTTTTCTACGGTTTTCATCGTTCTGCCCTCTTTCCAACCATTTTTAGATAAAATGAGAGTGGGTGGAAGGAATTTTCACCCTTGAAAATTGCTTCGCATCCCACTCCTATTTAATTCTTTCTATCGAATTATTGAACTGCTGCTTTTAACTTTTGGCTAACTTCTTCAACAGATTTTTGCCATTCAGCAATTGTTTTTTGACCAGATGCTACTAGAGTCAATTTGTCCATATAATGTGTCCTTCATGCTTACACCTTCAACTGGTTTTTGTAGCCACGAAGTTACCATTAATAACACCATCTACTTCATCTACAACTTTATATAATGCTTTCAATTCTTCTGGTAATTTTGCTGTTACGCCTTGAATTGGTTGAGCGGCATTGTATTTAGCAAAGATTTCAGCTGCTTTATCTGAGTACAAGAATGATAAGAATTCTTTAGCTGCTGCTTGATTCTTAGATTCTTTTGGAACCCAGATGTGTTCGAAGAATGAGTAAACGTAGCGTTTGCCACCTTTTTCGATCGCTGGAGCAGCAGTCATAGCCCATTTGAAGCCTTCTAGCTCTAGGAGCTTTTGCCATTTCACCCACTACCCACGTACCGTTAGGCATGAATAATGCTTTGTTGTCTAAGATTAATTGTTGGTTCTTAGTGAAGCTTTGTTTTATTCGCATTAGCTAACTGTTGAAGGTTCAACATTTTGATAATAATGTTCCCATTGCTTCAAAATGCTTTTAGTAGCAGCTTCAGAAGTGAATACACCAGTTTCGTATTTCATTGCTTTGTTGAATAAATCAACACCACCAGCGTTCGCTAATAATGCTGGGGAAGAAGCTATCTAAGTATCCTGTAGTTGGATAAGTGAATAGTGAAATGTTATCTTTCTTAGCTTTTTCAGCTAATTCCTTCATACCAGCAACATCTTTAGGAACTTCCCAACCTTTAGATTTGAATAATCCTTCGTTGTAGAACAATCCTGTTGGAGCATAGAACATTGGTGCTAAGTAGTGTTTTCCATCTCCATAAGGGTCAGTTACTGTTGATCCTAATACATTGTTTAATAATTTTTCAGAAACTTTTTGTTTTCGCCATAGACTTTCATGTCAAATAAGTCTGTTAAATCAGCTAACGCTTTATCTTTAATTAAAGTTTCTGGTAATGCTGTTTACGTCCTCAAAGCAAGCATTACGATGTCTGGATAATCCCCAGCTTTCATTTGTGGAGAAATTTTGTCTTCGATTTCCTTACTTTTGAGTCAATTCCACTTTTACGTTTGGATTTGCTTCTTCATCAAGCTTTGATGATTGCAGGCCACATTTCTCCGCCGTAACCACTTTCTAAAGCTGCTAATTTAAGAGTTGTTTTTCTTTATTTTTCCGCTTTCGTTGTTGAATCTGTCTTACTAGTGTTATTTCCGCAAGCTGCTAAAAGATACAGTTGCTAATAACGCTGCACTTGATAGTAATACTTTCTTTTTCATGTTGTCTCCCCTAGTTTCTATTACTTTTTAAGACACTTTTAAGTTTACTATGGAAAAACCGCTTTCACAATAACTATTTTGCTTTTCGATTTGTACTATTTTGCTGTCTTAGAAAACGATACCATCAAAATTTTCATTTTTCTTTTTTATTTATAAAAATTAATCCTATTTACAAGAGGTCTCCTCTTGTAAATAGGATATCGTTCTTATTGTTCTTATTTAATTGGAAGAATTTTTTCAAAAAGAACCATTGTTTGATCCATAATGACTCCACTAATCACTAACGAAACGACTGGTCTGACAGTCGGCCATTGACCCATAATGGCTGCAATAACTACACAACTAGCGTCAATTAAAAGAAACTTGTTTCGTGGTATGGACGTTTTTGAATTTCTCGTGTAAAGCAAGAGTTGCAGCAATATAAGGTCCAACGCCCTAATTCAGCCAGCGCATAAACTGCACATCCTATGGCGATTAAAGCAATCCCTACAACCATAGCAACTATTTTTATAGTGATATCCATTTCTGGCAATAGCACTAAAAGTCGAATAGATTAATAAAGAAACTTTGTAGAACATCCCTACAACTGTTCCAAATCCAATATATCTCCAGTTGATACTAAAAGTAATTCCGAGAAATACGAGAGAAACAATAATGTTTGACGTCCCCATATCTACCCCTAAATGTGCGATTTAATCCATCCCACACAAGAACGACAACGTCAGCTCCTAATGTACTCGAACCAGCCATCTTTGCTCCTAGTCCGATTAAAAAGCAGGAAATAACTAATAAAACTAATCGAAGTCCTAATTTATCTTTTTTCAATCTCATTCTCCTTATTTGGCCCAGTTTTTCTGGACTCCACATCCGTCCATCTAACTCTCCATGTGCTTGTTCAATTCGTTTTTCTTGTTCTAAAAAGAAGAGTTTTTGCAGCCATAAGTAATGCACGTTCTTTATACTCTTTTCTTCTGCAATCCACGTATCGATTAGCCCGATTTTCTCAATAATCTCCATACTGACTCTCCTCCCAATGACTTAGGTGCATCTCGAGTTCCAGTCTTTCATCCTGATTCTCTTTAATCCACTCTGCGATTTGTTCCCAGCGTGCTCCATTCATTGCTTGTGAGCGTTCGATAAACCAATCTTCTGCATTTTTTAATGTCCCGTGATGATCTTTCGTCATGTATTGTAAATATTCCACGAGTAACACTTGTTTAGCCCTTCGGTCTTATAGTCAAACTGATGGACTTCAAAATTTGGTAAATATTTCCAGCTCATTGCATTTGCTAACGCTTGGAAAGGACGCAAAAGCTCCGAAATCGTAAACTGTTCTTTGCCTCCTGCACGGAAGGCTTCTTCTTTCACACCAAGTGTCACAACAATTCTGAGTTCCTTAATTTGCTTTGCAAAGGGTGCACTCTTACTCATCAGCGTATCAATCCATTTCCTTCATGACAGCAGGAGCTTGATACCAATACATTGGGAACTGAAGAATGAGTCTTTGGGCTCCACTTTCAACCAAGGCTTTTTCTTCAGTCGCTCTTGTAAAATGAGGCTTTCTCTCACTCCACATTTCGTCTATATGTCGAACCGTTACAGCTTCTTCCCCTTTTAACGTTGCGAGGAAAAACTGTTGGCTTGATGAGGTTTGAATCGTTGGATGGCTAATGACCACCATTGTTTTTCATATTACGCGTTTCCTTTCTGTGAAAGAACTTCTAAAAGTGCATTCGTATTGTCAACAGAAATACTGAATCGCAAACGGTAGTGCTGCATCATCCACCAAGAACGCTGGGTGATGCCATTCGCGAGGACATCCTGTTCCAATAAAGACAAAACATCCTGGAACGTGTTCCATATAATTGGCGAAATCTTCTGCTCCTAAAGTTACTTGTGGGGTTACCACTGTCGCAAATTTCTCAGTTGTGCGTCTCACTACTTTTGTGATTTCTACGTCATTATGCACGACTGGCGGCGTTAAAATCCATTCAATACTTCCTTTTTGTCCGTATATATCCGTCGTTTGAACAATCATCTTCTCGAATTGCTCCGTCATTTGACGCTCGACTTCTTTATTAAAGGTACGAATCGTTCCTTCAAAAATACTTTCTCTGGAATCACATTCCATGTATTTCCCGCTTCGATATGCGATACGCTTAATACCACCGGTTCTAGTGGAGATGTATGACGAGCGACGATGGCTTGGGCATTGGCAATCACTCGGCAAGCCGTCACGATTGGGTCACTGCCGTTATGAGGTGCTGCCGCGTGTGTGCCTACACCACTAATTTCGGCTTTGAATTGACCTACTGCAGCCATGAGTGGACCTTCCTTCACGCCAATCGTTCCTACTGGAAGTTCTGGTTTGTTATGGAATCCAATAATCGCGTCCACTCCATCAAGCACACCTTCAGAAATCAATGCGCGTGCCCCATGGTTACTCTCTTCTGCTGGTTGGAAAATAAAACGAACTTTTCCTTGTAATTTTGTCTTCTGTGCCTTCAACACTTGAACGGCTCCCAGCAAGCTTTGCGGTATGGAAATCATGTCCACACGCATGCATCGCTCCTTCATTTTTTTGAAGCGTAGTCCAATCCTGTTTGTTCTACAATCGGTAAAGCGTCGATGTCGGCACGTAAGGCTAATGTTGGGCCTTCACCGTTTCCAATTTCTGCGACGACTCCTGTTTTCGATTGTAAATTCCCAGCAAGTAAGTCCTATTTTTCTAAGGTTTCGCGTATATAGCGCGTTGTTTCAACTTCTTCTCCGGATACTTCTGGATACATATGTAAATGACGGCGGTGCGTTGTTGCACGTTCAATAACTTCTTTCGTAATCATACGTTCTCTCCTCAATCAGTTTCCTACACATTGTAACAAACTAAGAGGCGTAATGCACCATGAATTCCCTTGAAAAAACACTAAAAAAATAAAGTTGTTTGCGACGAAAGAAAAGACACTGTTTCAAAGGAAACAGTGTCTTGTATTTTTTATACATTAACCTTTTTGAAGTGCGACCATTTCGGCATATTGACCTTGCAATTGAAGTAACTCATCATGCGTTCACGTTCCACAATTTCTCCTTTATCTAACACAAAAATTTGGTCAGCATGAGCAATCGTAGAAAGTCGGTGAGCAATCATAAAGGTTGTTCGCCCTTCTTTTACGACATTAATTGCATTCTGAATAATTTCTTCCGTCTCGGTATCGATATGCGAAGTTGCTTCATCTAAAATTAAAATTTTTGGATCGAAGACAATAGCTCTGGCAAAGGAAATCAATTGACGTTCTCCGGAAGAAAAATCCATTCCTTTTTCCCTCACTTCATAGTCCAGTCCCTTGTCACTCTTCGTGAGTAGATGGCCTCCGCCTACTTTAATGAGCGCCTCTTTAATCGTCTCAGGCTGAATCGATTCATTATTGAGTCCAACATTAGAAGCAATCGTCCCTGTAAAGAGGTACGGATCTTGAAGAACGATTCCCATCTCGCTTCGAACACTACGCCTGTTAAAGTCACGTGTGTTTTCTCCATCGATGAAGATAGCACCACTCGTTGGGTCGTAGAAGCGAAACAGTAAGTTCATAATGGATGATTTCCCTGAACCCGTGTGCCCGACAAAAGCAACCGTCTGCCCTGGTTCTACCGTGAAATTCAAGTGCTTCAACACAGGAACACCCGGCGTATACTCGAAGCTCACATCTTTAAATTCGATACGTCCTTCATCAAACGTGAAGAGCTCTTTCCCCGATTCCTCGCTCGGTGTATCCATTAATTCAAACACGCGGTCACCGGCAGCCATTGATTGTTGGAAACCTGATACGACATTCATAAAGGTTTGAATCGGTTCATATATACGGTTAATGTAGTCAATAAACGCATATAAAAGACCTGCTGAAATCCCGAGTGTTCCACCGATAAACTGCATACTGAAATAATAGATAACTCCAAAATGAGTAATGTTTCGAAGCATGCCGACAAGACTCCACGAGAAGTACGACTCAAGAATTAATTCCTTACGACCAATTTCTAGCCAAGAAGTTGCAGTTGCTTCATATTCTGAAACAATTTTTTCTTCCTGTTGAAATGCTTGAACGATGCCTGCTCCTTGAATGCTTTCGTTTAATTGTCCACTCAACTGACTGTAGAGTTCACGATTTTCGGAATAGTATTTTTTCTGCTTCGTAGCAACAGTTCTCTGCCATAAAATCATTACAGGAACTAGGAATAATCACACTAGTCCTAGCGTAGCGTTTAATAAGAAAATGGTTATATAAACACCTACCAACATCACAATCGTACTGAACAGCGTCGAAATCCCACTCACGTAGAAGTTTGCACGCACTGATTCCGTATCACTTGTAATTCTAGAAACCACTTTCCCAGCTGGTAAATGGTCGAAGTACGATACCGGCAAGGTTTGTACATGCTCGAATACTTCATCGCGAATACGTTTTGCAATACGGTTTGAGAGAGTTCTCATATATACACGGTTTAAGTAGGCCCCAGCAACTCCCACTAAGTTCACTGTCACGTAAATGCCAACCCATAAAAGCAGGCCTCCTGCATTAAAAACATGCGCCTGCCCCATCGGAGTAATCACATTATCGATAATGTGTTTCGCAACGAGTGGGCCTGTTAAGGTTGCTCCTGTTGAGAGTAACAGGCAGACGAGTCCAACCAGAACTCCTTTTTTCTCATAACGGAGGTAGCTTAATAATCGCTTCATCGTTCTCATTCGATTTCCTCCTCTATCTCTTGTATGAGGTACTGTTCATAGTACCATCCTCGCTGTTCGAGCAGCTCCTCATGGGTACCCCTCTCACTAATGCGTCCTTCATTCATCACTATAATTTCATCCGCATGACGAATTGCAGAAAGTCGGTGTGCAGAAATCATATTCATACAGCCTCCGCGTTCTTGTTGCAAGTGCGATATAATTTCCCTTTCCGTTTTCGCATCAACTGCAGATAACGCATCATCCAAAATTAAGCATTCACGGTTGCGTAATAAAGCACGCGCAATCGATAAGCGTTGTTTTTGTCCTCCGCTGAGCGATACCCCTTTTTCTCCGACCATCGTATCGAGCTCGTCTGGCATTCGTTTCACGTCTCCATCAAATGATGCCAACTTCAATGCTTCCCAGATCTCTTCATCGGTCGCATCCTCTTTTCCGAATAACATATTCTCGCGAATCGTGCGTGAAAAGAGAGTGTGTTCTTGTGCGTTTATAAGCTAAATGCCCTGCCACCGTTTGAGGATCATAATCAATCAATGGCTCTGCGTTAATGAAAGCTTCTCGCCTCGATATGGGAATTGATGTAATAATTGCATCAAGAGTGTCGTCTTCCCAGAACCTGTTTTCCCAACGATTCCAAGAGTCTCACCTTTTTTCAAAGTAAGATTAATTCCTTTTAATAAGGACGCCTCTTCCCCTGGATACGTAAAATGGAAGTCCTTAAACTCAATCGATTCAATCGTCTCGAGCGATTTTGTTCCACCACGTTCGATGTCATCGTCATGTCTTAATATTTCATTAATTCGCTCTGTTGCCACTTTTCCACGTTTGTAGTTCGTGATAATATCGCCAATCATAAACATCGGCCACATAATGGCCCCCATATACACTTGAAAGGCAATGACATCCCCGACGAGAATAGTCCCAGTCGATACCAAATAACCACCGTAAAAAAGTGCAATTGTAAAGCTGATCATCATAAATAATTGTGCCAATGGAATAAAGCGAGATTCAATTTCTGACACAATGATATTTTGTTTCATGGCCTTTTTCGTTTTCGCTCTGAACTCATCCATCATCGCCTCTTCTTGACCATAGGCACAGAATCACATACGTACCATCTATCATTTCTAACACTTCATTATTTAATTGTGAAACGGCATTTTTGTGCTTTGTTGTACTCTTCTTCGAGATCAAATCCCCATTTATACACAAGATACGAAAGGATTGGTAGTGGTAAAACCGCAGCGATGGTCAGTGGCAAGGAAATCGTTGTGACCATCATATAAATCGATACGGTCACCATCAATGTTGAGTTCATGAGTGCAAACATTCCGAACCCCATCATATCGCCAATCGTCATCACATCTTCACTGCTACGGGTAATAATATCCCCCGTTCTAAAATGCGCGTAAAACGGAATTTTCTTCATCAAATTATTCCGCAATAATTTCACACGCAATTCCTTTTTGCATTTCATAATAGCCCATAAAAATCAAATTTGTCCAAATACTCTCCGTAATATAGGCCACGAGAATAATCCCTACTAAAATCACAAGTTGCGTCCAGAGCCAATCGCCGTTCAGTTCACTCGCGACGATTTTATCGACTACTTGTCCCACAATTCTAGCGGGATAAACCGAAGCGATACTACTTCCAATCATTAATACAAAACTAACAAGATAGCGCATCGGATGTTTTTTATAAAGCTTATCACTAATTTTATTAAATCGTTCATCGTTTTTCCTCCATCAAAAAGCCGTCACCTTCCCCATGTATGGAAAAAGTAACAGCTTCATTCCTAATCTCATCTAAAAAAATGCGCTATAACTGAATCACTTGAATTGGAAGGTTCATCATTCTATTCACTCGTTTTACTACTAAGTTGTTCATTGATTTCTCCTCCAATCTCTCAAAATTTATGTTACATCTGAAATTATACCTTAAAAATCGCTGTCATGTCAATACCTTTCGAAGATTTTTCACAATCGAATTCATTGATAATGGTTCTCAATACAGTTACAATAGAACCATTACAAACTAGAAAAGGATGAAAAGAACTACAATATGGCAAAAAGATATTCGTGTTTTTACTTTATTATAAATATGTTCCCATTGAAAATGCGGAGCAATTTGCTGCAGATCATTTTTAGCATTCTGCAAATCAATCGGATTAAAAGGACGTATCCTTGTCGCTGACGAAGGAATCAACGGAACTGTATCTGGTGATTATGAAACCACTCAAAAATATATGGACTATGTACACTCTCTTCCTGGCATGGAAGACTTATGGTTTTAAAATCGACGAAGAAAACGAGCAAGCCTTCAAGAAGATGTTCGTTCGTTACAAAAAGAAATCGTACACCTTGGTTTTGAAGATAACGACTTCGACAACGACATCAACCCACTGGAAACAACAGGTGCTTACCTTTCTCCACAAGAGTTTAAAGAAGCATTATTAGACGAAAACACTGTTGTACTAGACACTCGTAACGACTATGAATACGACCTAGGTCACTTCCGCGGTGCAATCCGTCCTGACATTCGCAACTTCCGTGAATTACCACAATGGGTTCGCGATAACAAAGAGAAATTCATGGACAAACGTGTCGTTGTTTACTGTACAGGTGGCGTTCGCTGTGAGAAATTCTCTGGCTGGATGGTTCGTGAAGGCTACAAAGATGTCGGTCAATTACACGGCGGTATCGCAACTTACGGGAAAAGACCCAGAGTTCAAGGCGAACTATGGGATGGAAAAATGTACGTATTTGACGAACGTATCGCTGTCGACATCAACCACGTAGACCCAGTGGTTATCGGAAAAGACTGGTTCGATGGTACACCTTGTGAACGTTACGTAAACTGTGGCAACCCAGAATGTAACCGTCGCATCTTAACCTCTGAGGAAAACGAAGACAAATACTTACGTGGTTGCTGCCATGAATGCCGTGTCCACCCACGTAACCGCTATGTTCAAGAACACAACTTATCACTAGAAGAAGTCGTAGCACGCTTAGAAGCAATCGGCGAAGAATTAGATACAGTAAAAGCTTAATAGAGAGAAACGTATCTAAAAGTTATCCTAGTGATACCTTCGAATCTGCTGGATTTTATCATAACTACAATGATGGGGTACCGGTTTGAGCCTATAGTCTCTCACCTTTAAAGCCTCAAAGCTGGAGTAAGGAATAAATTCCTAACTCCAGCTTTTTTCGCATTTAATACCATTCCCCATTATTGTGGTTATGAAATCCACCAGATTCTTCGGAATCACTATTTATAAACTACACACGTTTCTCTCTATAAAGCTTCATTGCATTTCTTACGCCGACTACTTTTATCTCTCCTGCAGAATCGAAAAACACCATATTTGGCCCTGACCAAATATGGTGTTCTTGCGTTTAACGAAATTCTTTTTCGACCGTTTCTAGTGCAGCGGCGATGACTTGATGCATATCGTAATAACGATATTGTCCAAGGCGTCCCCCGAAGATAACTTGTGGGAACCGTCTGCGCTAATTTCTTATACTGCGCGTACAAGTCATTATTGACTTGATTATTCACTGGATAATATGGCTCGTCGCCCACTTTCCAATCGGCTGGATACTCACGTGTAATCACCGTTTTTGGCTGAGTGCCAAACTCGAAATGCTTATGCTCAATAATACGAGTGTATGGCGTTTCTCGGTCTGTATAGTTTACCACCGCATTTCCTTGGTAGTTCTCCTCGTCCACGACTTCTGTTTCAAATCTAAGCGAACGGTATTCCAGCGTTCCAAGTTCATAATCGAAGAACTCATCAATCATTCCTGTGAAGACGATTTTTGGCACCACTATTTAAGTACTCGTCTTTTTCACGAAGAAATCAACATTCAATTCGACTTCGATATTCTCATGATCCAGCATAGCTTCAATCATCTTCGTATAGCCACCAATCGGAATGCCTTGATACGTATCATTAAAGTAGTTGTTATCATAAGTGTAACGAACTGGCAAGCGGCGGATGATAAACGCTGGTAGTTCTGTAGCCGAACGTCCCCATTGTTTCTCCGTATAGCCCTTGATAAGCTTGTAGTAAATATCTTCCCCAACAAGAGAAATTGCCTGCTCTTCTAGGTTCTCAGGTTCTTTACCTCCAAGCACTGCACGTTGCTCGTTAATCTTAGCTTTAGCTTCTTGTGGCGTCACAACACCCCATAATTTGTTAAAAGGTATTCATGTTAAACGGCAAGTTGTAAATCTCCCCGTTGAAGTTCGCAACAGGGTATTTGTATAACGATTAAATGTCGCAAAACTGATGCACATAATCCCAAATCTTCTTATCGCTTGTGTGGAAAATGTGCGCACCATATTCGTGCACTTGAATGCCTTCCACTTCTTTTAGTATAAATATTCCTGCAATATGATTTCTTTTTCTCAATCACTTTTACTTTATAACCGCGTGTCGCTGCTTCATGCGCAAAGGTTGCACCGAATAGTCCAGCCCCACAACGATATAATCAAATGGTTTCATGTCGTTTCCCCATTTCTTGTTTTATCTCGTTTATTATATCATGGACCCATGACTCGTACCAAAACGATTAGGCGAACTTCACGAAATTACCATATATGATAATTCCATAAAAACTACCAGACAAAAGCCTGGTAGTGAAATGGATCTTTAGTTAAAACCGAAGAAACGTTGAGTCACTGTATAAATTCCATTTCGAAAGTACTTGTACAGGTTTTGTTCTTTGCCATTGTAATTTTGCTTAATGCACTTTTGGCTAATCAGATGAAACACCTCTGGATTTGCTTCCTTCAAATCCGACAGCAAAAGCTTTCTTCTTCTCTTGATGCTCTAGTAGTCCACCCTTATTGAGTAGCGCACAAGAAATTACGGTAGTAATCTCTAGGTGATTTAATAAGTAGTTCCTCAAGACGGTTGGAAATTGCCAATCGCTATTGAAATTCGACATCAATAACTCATTTACACGAATTTGTTGGTCGATACGGCTAATCATGACTTTCTCATTGACTGATTGATCTCACGACCGATAAAGTAGCGGTAGAAATCCACGTTCATATAGTATAATTTTTTGCTATATTGAAGCGGTACGAAGACAAACAAATTATCCACATAAAAGGTATGCTCTGGCAACTGTAGGCCTGATTGACACAGCAACTTTATATTGTAAATGAGCGAGTGCATCATCATATATTTTCCACGTTTCAATGACTTGGCATCATCCCAAGTAAACACTTGATTTTCAGGAAATGCTGAAGTGTAACGCATGATTTTCTTCGTTTTCGCGCCTTCTTTTTCGTAAACAAAGTTCGTAATGAACATCTACTTCTTCCCCAGTTTCTTCGAAGCGTCGTAATTGTTCTAAGATTTTTAAGTATGCACGTACATCCCCAGTCGTCACTATCGACCACTTTGAAATACTTCCCTGTTGCATTCGCCATTCCTGTATTCACAGCTCCACCATGTCCTTTTATTTTTCTTGATGGATCGATCGGATAATTGTTGGATAAGCAGCAGCATATTGGTCAGCAGATGCGAGCAGTGTCGTCTTTAGAACCATCGTTAATGATTAAAATTTCAACTTCTTCCCCACCAGAAAAGGAGTGTTTGGATACAATAATGCATATATTCTTGAGAGTTGTAGCAAGGGACTGCAACGGTTAATAATTTCATGGGGTGCACCTCTCGTTTCAAGTAAATTTATCTTCATTACTATATCATTTTTCGCTTAAATTGTCAGTTAGACACCCTACTACATTTAAAAATTAAAGCCCTCCTTTTGCAAGGAGGACTTCCCTAAGAATCATTTTTATGCTTGTTGTTTTTGTTCTCTACGTGCAATCCATGGAAGGACAAGTCCGAGTCCCAGAAGAGCAAATGGCATAATGATATTTGAAATTAAGACAAACCACCATTCAGAAGGATTTTGTGCATAATCCACTTGCGGCACCATTCCGAGAATACATGCAAATGCGGTAAAAGCAAAGCCCCAGAGTCCCATTAAGAATCCGAGTGTCTTATTGCTAATGTATTTATATTCTGCATTTTTATATCGATCCCAGTGACGATATAAGAACATAAAGGCGACAAATACCCACAAGAAGCACATTGGGGATACGATAGCGTTTAAGTTTGTCATCCAAACCACAACCGTGTCAATCTCTTTCAAACCGAATACCGGCATCAAAATCAGTGCACCTGTCAATACACCTGTTAAAATATAACCATTTCTTAGTGTTCCATTCTTTGTGCGCGCACGTAACCAACGAGGAATATATTCTTCGTCAGCACTTCCAAGGAAAATTTGAAGTGGCGCATCAATAGACAATGCCAATGTGGCTGTTTGCCCGATAAATTGCGTCAATGCGTAAATCGTGACAAGTACATTCCCAATATTCCAGTGTTTACCAAGTACCGCAAACGCTTGGTAGGCCCCATTTCGCATCAAGTCTTGTGGAATATTGTTGCTATCAAAAATCATTCCCATTGCAAGAGGAACCAAAGACCGCACAAATCCCAACCATCACTGCCATTGCAATCATTCCTTTTGGAAACTCTTTGGCAGGATTCTTGATTTTATGCACATAAGGAGACATACTCCGCCCCTCCAACCGAGAAAACAAGAAGAGCTATGGTTGTAAAATACGAAAAGTCGAATTTCGGAATATACGTTTCCAGCTTATCCATATTTGCTGTTGCCAGTTGCAAAATCAGGTTTAATAAATGGAACACCAACTGCTAATAAAATGAACAAGATGGACATCACAAACATCGCGGTCCCTGCAATCGTTCCTAAAAATTTCAACGCACGTATTCCCTTGGTCGAAATATAAAGAATGACGAGGAATAGAGCTAAACTAATCGTTACAAGAAGTGGAATGGGAAACTCGTCCATAATTCCTGAGTGTCCTTGGAATACCCAACCAAGCGCAATCAAAATCGTCTGTGGTTTTTGCGCTAAATAAGGAATCTGAACCACCCAAAATGTCCATGCGGCAAAATAAGCCAGTTTCTTTGTGGACGTATGTTTAATCCAGTCACTGACGCCCCCTTCACTATCTTGAAATGTCGCCCCTAATTGTCCGACCATTAATGAATACGGAATAAAGTAAATCTAAAATAATAATCCATGATGTAATCACCACAATCCCTTGTTGGGCGAAGTTATTGACAACATTTCCCAAGTCCCCATACAAAATTAAATGCAATCAGGGATATCATTAGCCAACTTAGCTGTTTTTGATCTTTATTTTCCATGTTTCTAACCTCTTAAACCCAAACCTCTCATTGAGTCACTAACTGAATAATGATTCACCATTAAGTTGCTTTGCACGAAGCAATACTTTATCAAGCAAAGCGGCTGTTTTTCTTCGATATAATCACTCATTTGTTGGTTTTCTACTTCAAAATCTATTGTTTCCCCTTTTTCAAGACGAGCATCTACTTGGGCAATCATGGCTTCTGCCGAGACAATGTATGTTTTTGATAACTTTCAATGTCTGCTTGATGTTCCAAATAGTGCGCATCCGCAAGCCCTGCAATTAAACGGCTTGACCAGTAGAAGGAATCCGTTGAAACCTTCGCGGTAGTGTTTGCGAAATACGCTGGAGTTGTATCCACTTGTGTAAAGAACGGAACAGCTGTTGCATAGGGCATTGACCCGTATGACACCCATTGAATCCCTGTTGTATCATGTGGACGATTTGGACGAATTTGGAGGATAGCCGTTTGACTCGTACGATTAATTCCTACCGTACGGAAACGACGATTGCTCTTACCATCGCCTATATTTCCATATGGATCATAAGGAGTCATTTGGAAATGCGTACTCATCGATTCTTTCACATCTTCCACCGTAATCTTGCGGTATGGAACGCGTGCCCATGGAATTTCGAAGCTTGTTGGAGATTGTTCCACTTCCGGGTTGAACATGCGTTGAATATCCCAAGCACGAGGCGTGTTATATAAGCGATCTTTGTCGCGTTGTGAGCCGAATGCATAGCGTGGATTAAATGCTTCTCCTTCATAGTTTAAATCGAGATGATGACGAATCATAAAGTCCTTCAAATCTGGGTCACACATGAAGTTTTTCTTTGTCTTCAAAATCAAAAGAAGTCGCTACCGAGTTGATTTGGATTTACGACATATGCATCATCAGGGTACACGACGTGCCATCCAGTGATGTCCCCAATGGACTCTAACCACCAAATTTCATTCACATCAGAAATCGCAATCCCTGTTTGACTCGTATGTTCCTGCTGTTTCCAGGAAATGTCCAAGGCGTTCGACCCTTCGCGCGCCGTTTGAATATAAGGTAATACGAGAGTGAAGATGTCTTCTTCTCCAATCCCCTGTTTCAACAAGTGGGTCGGCTCCTAATACACGTGGATTTGTCGAAATCGTTTCTGTCGCACTAACCGCTACATTATAAGCATAAATTCCTGCTGCTCCCCAAATCCCTTTATTGTTGATGGCATTTGGCATAGCAGTATAACGAACCGGATTCTCCGGCAATTCTGTTTCAAATCCAGAAATCACGGATTTATAGTGACGTGGTTGGTCTTGTGGACGTACGACAATGAATTTTTCGGGTAAACTCTCCATTACATGAATCTTCTGTACGGGCTACCAGTGTAAAACCATCGTAGCTGGCTTTCTTCCCAACAAGAATGGTTGTACATGAATCATGTTCTTGGTCAAATATCATAACAAATACCTCCATTTACTTTATTTCTACACTTAAATTATAGCCTTATTTGCACTAATTCTCAAAAATCCTCTCACTAAATCTCTTCTGAACATTCTTCCCAATGATAGGGAAAAAAGAACCCTAGCATAAACTAGATTCTTTTAGTTCACCTATTATTGTTTTCGTTTTCGATAAACCCATTCTGCGATGGTAATCGTGGCCGCAATGATCCATAAAACGAGCACTGTTGTGAGCGCGTACTGAATATTAAAATAAATAGCCGCAATGCATAAAATTAGCACCACTGCAATCACATAGCGTAAATTAAAAGGCGCTACTCGTTGCATATACCACCAGACAAAAATCTTCATTTTCATTTCTTGTTACTTTATAATCTTCTATTAACGCCTTAAACTTCTCAACCATCTGAATCCCTCCTACTTTTTATCCGGAATCACCCAAAATAGATAGTAAGTAATAAACACTGTCAACGCGCCAAGTCCAATTTTCACCCAAATAATTGGAGCAGTAAAATAGAAATAGCCATTAAAATATAAATATAAATAATAATTTTCTTTTTACGACTACGCGCAATTGACTTCGTCTCACGGTAATCTGCGACATAAAGCTGGTATAACTTAGTTTTTTTGAAACCATTCTTCAAAGCGCCTTGAACTCTTTGAGAAACAAAATACGGTCAACAAAAGAAAGGGAGTTGTTGGAAGTACCGGAAGGACAATTCCTAGTAACCCTATCGCTAAAGAAACCCAGGCTATAACAAAATAAATAATTCTCATTGGATTGTTCTATTCCTCCTCAGCTAATTGTGTCATTCTTCGTTGGATACAAAACTCGAGTACTTTAGTAAGTACATAGAGAACTCCAGCAAAATAGAAGAAATAAACAAAGTAACTCACGGAGACATTAGTTGCTAGAAGAAAGGTCGCTACTAGCACAATCACCCAAAACATCTTCAGGATGAACATCCATTTTTGCTTTTTCATCCATTGTTTGTCCGTTAATGTATGATCGCCTTTATCGAGTGCAATTATGGTATCAATAAACTTTGTAAAACGTCCTTTCAAGCGTTGTCTCCTTTCCTCTTAAGTAAGCATAGTGTAGCACAACCTTTTACACTAGTAAATTTATTTTTAATCGATTTTTAATAAACAAAAACTACTGTAGCAGTAAGGCCAGACTACAGTAGTCCCATTTACTAAATAGGAAAAAAACGAACTATCTTTTCAATAATTCTGTTTGATGAATTTCTTCCAATAAATCACTCAATTGAGTATTATATTCTCTCATGCGATGTGAATCTGAATCCATCACATAAAAATCAGAAAGACCCTCTCTAGGGGAAAAAGACTGTTATATTTTTCTGCGTAATAAATCAACATATTCATGCGAATCTGGATTTTGACATATATTCTAGTATATCCATCATATCCAAAATCGTATTCGTAAAATAATTAATATTTCGTTGTCCTCTATGTTTTTGCAAAAATTCCAATAAATCCTTTAACAATTCATGTAATTTTTTTGATTTCATTTGTATTCATAAGCGTTAAATCCTCTTAATGGTCATTTACTTTACTCCCAATATAGCATAGAACCGTTCCAAATACAGTACTCTTTTTCAAAATAAAAAGAATGAAGTACATAACCGTAGCTTCATTCTTTCATATTATTATTTTTCATTTCTTAACTTCGTAATGAAGTTCTCGATACGATCTAACGCTGTCTTCAAATCTTCAATCGAATACGCATAAGAAATACGTAGGAAGCCTTCCCCAGATTCCCCAAAAGCGGTTCCTGGAACAACGGCTAAACGTTCTTCTTCTACTAAGCGCATGGCAAATTCTTCAGAACTCAATCCGAATTGCGAGATGTTCGGGAAGATGTGAAAAGCTCCAAATGGTTCAAAGCAAGGAATGCCTAAATCTTTAAAAACGTTTCACCAAATAACGGCGTCGTTGGTTATAGCTATCACGCATTTCTGCAATATCATCATCTGAATTACGTAGCGCATCCACTCCAGCGTATTGGCTAAGCGTTGGTGCTGACATAATTGCAAATTGATGAATTTTATACATTTGTTCCATGATTGTTGCTGGAGCTAAGGCATAACCAAGTCTCCATCCTGTCATCGCAAATGCTTTTGAAAAACCACCAATTAAAATTGTACGGTCACGCATGCCATCGATTTCGATAACCGATACGTGAGGTTTTCCGTGTATGTTAATTCACCATATAATTCGTCAGAAACAACTATAATATCGTGGCGTTTTCAACACTTCGCAAACCGCTTCTAATTCTTCGCGTTCCATAATCGCTCCAGTTGGATTATTTGGGAAGTTCATCAAAAATTGCTTTTTGTTCTCAGTGTAATGACTGCCTCTAAATCTTCTGGTGTTAAACGGAATTGATTTTCCTCTTTTAACGGAAGAATGACTGGAACCCCATCCGCCATTGTTACGGCTGGAACATAAGAAACATAACCTGGGTCACAAATAATCACTTCATCCCCTGGATTCAAAAGAACACGCATTGAAATATCAACGGCTTTACTTCCTCCAACAGTGATGACACATTCTGTCATTGGCTCATATTTCACCCCATGACGACCTTCAGTAAAGACACATACCTCTTCACGAAGCTCTTTTAATCCTGGATTAGCTGTATAGAACGTACGACCTTCTTGCAACGCTTTGATCGCTTCTTGACGAATATGCCAAGGCGTATCAAAATCTGGCTCTCCAACTCCTAGGGAAATGATATCTTTATATTCACTCGCCATATCAAAGAAACGACGAATCCTGAAGGTTTCAAACCCTTAATTTTATGATTTAACATATTTTTCTAAATTCATGGAGTAACCACCTGACGCTTATCATCTGCTTTACCGACAAACATAGTGCCGTGATCTTTGTATTGTTTTAATACAACATGTGTTTTAGTCGATTGTACTTCTTCAATCACTGAAAGACGTAAAGATACGAAGTTTGCAATTTCACGCATTGGTGCTTTTTCAATTGCACCATGAAATCATATCCACCGGACATTAAGTACACTGCTTCTACTTCTGGGAAATGATAAATTTTTCAGCAATACGGTCGAATCCTTTTTCCCTTTTTGAGGATTTACTTTTAATTCGATAACCGCTGAAACATTTACGTTATCTGTTTTTCCCAGTTGATTAATGTATGGTAACACAAATAATTTTTAGCTTCTTCCATCTCTTTAATACGACGTGTTACATCTTCCACATCCATTTCTAATAGAGAGGCAATTTCTTCTGGAGTTAAACGACTATTTTTCTCAATTAATTTTTAAAATTTGCTCGTTCACTTCTTTGAACATAGACTTTCCTCCTTTAGTTGCACTTGCAACATTTTTGTACTTTCCCATTGTACCCCTTTTTTGTGAGAATTCCTAAGAATTTATTGTAGTTTTATGAAATTTATAATTTTCTATAAAAAGCTCTCTTCCTGTCAGAAAGAGAACTTCATTCATTATTCCGCTGTTTGTTCAAAGTGCGCCACTAAGTCGTTGATGACTCCACTTGATACGATTGTATCGATTTGTTTCATCGCATGGTACACGCTGTCTGATTTTGAAGAACCGTGTGATTTCACAACTGCTCCCTTAAGACCAAAGAGCACCGCACCCCCAAATTGTGAGTAGTCCAATGTGTTCTTTAATCCGTAGAAGGTATTCTTCAATAATAGCGCTCCAAGTTTTCCTTGGATTCCTTGCCCTTTGATACCTTCTTTTAGAAGACTCATCATCGCAAGCGCTGTTCCTTCGATGGTCTTAAGGACCGCGTTTCCTGTGAATCCGTCTGTCACCACGACATCCGCAGCACCTATTAAGATGTCACGAGCTTCCACATTCCCGATAAAGTTTAAGCTGTCGTCTTCTTTTAAGAGTCCGTAAACTTCTTTGGCGAGTTCGTTCCCTTTTCCTTCTTCAGCTCCATTATTTAATAAGCCGACTGTTGGGTTCTCATAACCAAGAACGTATTTTGAATAATAACTTCCAAGAATCCCGAATTGGTGAACATTTTTCGGTTTACATTCCGCATTGGCACCAACGTCCATCATAATAAATTGACGATTGTCTTTTCCAAGAACAGGCAACACTGGCATCAATCCTGGACGGTCGATTCCTTTAATACGGCCAACCACTAATAATCCAGCCGTTAGAAGAGCCCCTGTATTTCCGCAAGAGAAGAGCGCATCAGCTTCCCCTTCTTTCACAGCTTTAGCCGCAACGACCATTGAAGCGTCTTTCTTCGAACGAATCGCTTTAACCGGTTCGTCATCAGAGTTGATTTTTTCTGAACAGTGAATCACGCGAATATTTGGAAGAGATTCCTCCAAGCATGCATTCACTTTTGCTTCGTCTCCGTATAATTGAAACTCGACTGTTGGCATTTCCTTTGCTGCAAGGACGACCCCTTGACGATTTCTTTAGGAGCGTTATCCCCACCCATCGCGTCAATTGCAATTCTTACCATTGTTGTTCCTCCTCTTCTAGCCACGTGGCCGTGAAGTTATCCATTGATTTCTTTCGTTGTTTGTTTGATAAAGGCCTTCATGCGTTTTGTCTCGACTTTTTCTCCTGCTGGATCTTCCGAGGCATAAAGGATGGCATCTTTACGTGCTTGTTCTAGTATATCATAATCTCGTATCAAGTCGGCAATCTTAAAGTCTGGAATACCAGACTGTTTGACCCCAAATACATCCCCAGAACCACGGAGCTCCAAGTCTTTTTGGCTGAGATAAAAATCCATCTGTCGACTCGCACATAATGCATACGCTCTTTCCCATTTTCGGTCTTGGGACTCGCCACTAGAATACAGCTAGAAGCATGTTGACCACGGCCGACACGTCCACGTAATTGATGTAGTTGCGCTAATCCAAATCGGTCCGCATCCAGAATGACCATCACTGTAGCATTTGGCACGTCCACCCCAACTTCAATCACTGTTGTGGAGACGAGTACTTGTAGCTTGTTGGCTTTAAAGTCCTGCCATCACCGCTTCTTTTTTTCTTCGGCTGGCATTTTTTCCCGTGCAACAGTCCCACTTTCACGCGGTCTGAGAAATGCGCTGAAAATCATTCGGTAAATCTCTTCAGCATTTTTGCACATCGAGATGTTCCGACTCTTCGATTAAAGGCGAAATCATATAAAGCTTGGCGCCCTTTTTGAATTTGTCGATCCACGAGTCAAAATTTGTTCCATTTCCTGCTCACGAACCCAAGTCGTTTTAATGGGTTGACGACCACGAGGAATCTCACCGAGGATGGACGTATCCATTTCCCCGAAAGCCGTAATCGCAAGCGTACGAGGAATCGGTGTCGCCGTCATTTGAAAGCACATTCACGCCCTGCCCTTTTTCCAGCCAGCGCCTGACGTTGTTGCACCCGAAGCGATGTTGCTCGTCGATCACGACAAAAGGCCAAGTCTTTAAAGTTCACATCTTGTTGGAACAAGGCATGTGTCCCGATAATTAGGTTTGCCTCCCCACTCTCAATTTGAGCGAGTAACTCTTTTCGCTTCTTCTGCGAACGATTCATACTTCCCGTTAACAAGACCGCCTTCAAAGGTGTCCCTTGAATCAATTTTTCAATCGTCAGCATATGTTGTTCACTAGAATTTCTGTTGGAACCATGAGGGCTGCTTGCTTACCTGTTAGAGCCGTTGCGACCATGGCAATCGTCGCCACAATCGTCTTCCCGCTCCCTACATCCCCTTGCAAGAGACGATTCATCTCATAAGGCGCACGCAGGTCAAAGCAAATCTCATTCACGACTTTCTTTTGCCCATCTGTGAGTTCAAACGGCAATGTCTGAATAAACGCCTTTAGTGCGGCATTATCATACAGCACCGCTTGCCCCTTTGTTTGCTGGTGGCGTTTTTGACGCATCCATTGCAAGCGCAGTTGATATAAGAAGAGCTCCTGGTAGACGAGCTGATACTGCGCACTCTGTCTTTCCAGTTCATCTTTTGGAAAATGCATTGCCCGTACAGCGTCACGATGCCCCAGCAAGTGATGCGACGCCGTCAACTCTTTCGGCAATACTTCTGGAATTTTATCTTCAAAACGATCCATCGCCGTTTGAACGAGTTTGAGAATCGTCGCCTGTTTCAACGATTTATTCGTGCGATAAACCGCCTCAACTTGGTCCCCTTCTTCATCCTCCACGTTTCGGTTTGATAAGATTTTCATCCCCATCAAGGTAGAACGCTTTGCATCCCATTTCCCGTAAATAGCAATCTCTTCTCCTTGAACCACTTTATCTTTTAAATACGGCTGATTAAAGAACGCAACTTGGATGACTTGAGTATCAATCGCCATGCGAAACGCCAAACGATTCTTCTTGAAGCCGTAATAGCTTACAACCGGTTGCGTCGCCACAAGCCCCTTTTTAACGTGACTTTTCTCTTGATCCATGATTGTGTTCACATCACGAATCTGAATATCTTCATAACGAAACGGAAAATGCGTTAACAAATCATAGACTGTCTCAATGCCAAGTTCGGCTAATGGCTCTAATCGTTTTGGTCCAACGCCTGGTATGACTTGCACACTTTTGAAAGACTTCACCATCCAATCACATCCTTCTCTACTTTAATAAGTGTAATTCAAGTCCTGTTTAATCGTCAAGGGAAGGAAAGTTCAACAGTCGTGAAGATTCTCTTTAGATTTATTCATCGGAATCACAAATCGGCACCTCCCTGAGTCTTCGTCTCAGGGTTACAAGTTTCAAAAGCGAGGTTGAGGAATAGATTCCTAACCCCTCGCCAATTCACATTGGTTGCTTACTCGGTACTGTGATTCCGATGAAATCCCTAAAGAATCTTCGCTCCTTCAACTTTCCTTTCCTCTCCTCAGCCATTTTAACGCTGGAAATTTCTGTCTGCATTCCACTAATTCGAGTGCTAATTCTTTTCCAAGTCTCAGTAATTCGCATCGAGTACACTCGCTATTCATGCGAATATAGAATCCGAAAGGCTTTCCAGGAATATTTCAAAGCACTTCCCTCCCTCATTTTTCTTCCTCTCCTTGAACCCTACAGTGCAGGGGTGTTTTGATGTACATTCTACAAGGTGCAGCTTCTATCTTTCTCTCATTAAACCTTACCTCACTAGAAACCCTGAGGAGCCCCCACAAAGTTTGATATTTCCTCTTTTGAGGCGAGTGAAGACTCCGAAGCTCGCAAAAACAAGAAAACACTCTCTGTAGAAGCGAATCTCTGATTTGAGTACCAGAACCAACCAATTACACTTACTTATTATTTTTAAAGTGCATCCTTGAGGATTACGGAGAATACTGCGGATTCCATAAACACTGTAATGGGGAATCGCATTAAAACGAGGGAGAAAGACAGAAACACCCCTAGATACAACATTGTATCTAGAGTGTTTCGTTTCTTTCCCCTACAAAGTTGAATAGGTATGAGCAAACTGTTTACAGTGTAGCTCATACCATTCAACCACTGTGCTAAAGAGGGCGTAAGGAATTTATTCCCTACGCCCTCTTTGAGGCTTTAAAGGTGAGAGACTGGCCCGAACCGGTGCCCCATTATAGTTTTTATGGATAAATCCGCAAGGATTCAAAGTAATCCGAAAAGGATTCGAGTTCAAACCAAGCACAATTCTCCTGGTGTGGTGTCCCATCACCACATACACTTATTTATGTCAAAAAGAGTACAAAAATATCCTTCCGGATTCTATAGTCATCATCATAGCGACTAGTATTCGATGCGAAATTACAGATGCTTGAAAATTTACTTTCTTAGCATCTGTTTGAGGTCTCGAAAAGGGACAAGACCAAGGCTTGTCCCTGTTACAGCTTTTAATGATGACTATAGAGAAATATCCGGAAGGATATTAGTACTTTTTATCTTTTATTATTCTACAGATAATAAGTAAGTGTATACTGGTTGGTTTCCTCGTGGACTTCAACCTCTACATCAGGGTATTTCGCTTCTACAGCTTCAGTGATTTCTTCCACTTCGCTTGCTTCTGCGTCTTCACCCATAGATGATTGTTAGGATCTCTGAATCTTCATCGATCATTTTATCGATTGTCGCAAGAGTTGCTTCCTTACGGTCCGCAATACTTACTAAAAATCTTGCCATCTACAATCCCCATAAAGTCGTCTTTTTTAATTTCAACGCCATCAATGTTTGTATCACGAACCGCATTTGTAATTTGACCACTTGATACAAGTGCCATTTGTTCGCTCATTGCAGATTGGTTATCTTCAAGCTTGCTTCTGGGTTTGAACGCTAATAATGAAGCTAACCCTTCTGAAATGGTACGAGTTGCAACAACGGCAACGGCAGCATCTTCTGATACTTCAGCCGCTTGGTTTGCAGCCATTTGAATGTTTTTGTTGTTTGGTAATACGATGACTTTTTCAGCATGCGCTTCTTTTACGGCTTGAAGAATATCTTCCGTACTTGGGTTCATTGTTTGACCACCGTTGATGATTGTCGTTACACCCATGCTCTTGAATAATTCTTGAACACCTTCACCTGCAGCAACTGCTACGATTCCGTATTCCGCTTTTTGTTTTTTGAGCTACTTCTTTACCTTTTGCAGTGTAGTCCGTTTTTTAACACTTCTTCGTGTTGCAAGCGCATGTTGTCTACTTTCACTTTCATTAATGAACCGAAGCGTTGTCCGTAGTTCATCACTTCACCTGGACGCTCTGTATGCACGTGTACTTTGATGATTTCATCGTCTGCTACTACTAATAGAGAATCTCCAAGTTCGTTTAAGTAGTTACGGAAAGTATCGTAGTCGAATGTATCCACAACGGTTTCGCCTTCACCGATTTTCACCATGATTTCAGTACAGTAACCGAATTTGATGTCGCCAGTTGATACGTGTTCGTAGTCAACGCCTGCTTCATGGTGAGCCACTGAAGTTAAATCGATTTTATTGCTTTGTAATGATTGAACTGGAACGGCTTCCCCTGTTAATGCTTCGAAGAATCCGTTGTAAATGAATACTAAACCTTGACCGCCTGAATCCACTACGCCTACTTCTTTTTAATACTGGTAGTAAATCTGGAGTTTTTGCTAAAGATTTTTCAGCGCCACGTAACACTGAACCCATTACTTCGATGATGTCGTTTGAAGTTTCTAACTTACGAACACCACGTTTTGCTGATTCACGAGCAACAGTAAGGATGGTTCCTTCAACAGGTTTCATAACGGCTTTATACGCTGTTTCCACACCGTTTGTAAATGCTTTGGCTAATTCTTCACCAGTGATGACTTCTTTCCCCACAACCGCTTTAGAGAATCCACGGAATAATTGAGATAAGATAACCCCTGAGTTCCCACGAGCTCCCATTAATAATCCTTTTGCTAAATCTTGTGCTAAGTCACCTACAGTTGTTGCTGTAGAGTTTGCAACACGTTCCGCACCTGATTTGAAAGAGAGCATCATGTTTGTTCCTGTATCTCCATCTGGTACTGGGAATACGTTTAATGAGTTTACGAATTCTGCATTTTCAGATAAACGCATTTCACCGATTTCTACCATTGCGCGGAAATCTTGAGCCGTAATAGTTTTCATAGTTGTCATATTATTCTTACTTCCTCCTGACTAGAATCAACAAGCATTACGCTTCGATGATTTTAACTCCTTGAACATATACATTCACTGTGTTCGCAGAGAATCCTAACATTGTTTCTAAGTTGTATTTCACTTGTTCTTGTACATTTCTACAAATTGCAGAAATTTTAGTACCGTATCCAACAATAATGTAAACATCAACCGCAACGCCTCATCTTCTTGACGGATTACTACGCCACGAGAAAAGCTTTTCTTTCTTCAAGATATCATTTTAAGTTGTCACGAATTTGATTACGACTGGCCATCCCAACGACTCCATAGTTGTCTGTTGCAGCTCCACCAACAACCGTTGCAATGACTTCATTGCTGAGTTCAATTTGTCCATTTTCTGTTTGAATTTTTACTGTCATACGAATACCTCCCTTTGAATGTATAAAGGTTTCTGCCTATTTTTAGACAGATTGACACATTATTTCTATACTATAATATCACATTACCACACGATTACCTAGCTTTTTATCAATTTTTAAAAGGGGTAAATCTGATAACTGACTCACTTGCAATCTTACTTCAACTATGCTAAATTATCTAAGTATATGATTTAGTTCAAAAATTATATCAGCTGATAATGAATTAAATAAAGGAGGAGAATGAAAATGGCTAAAGTATGTTATTTCACTGGACGTCGTTCTGAAACAGGTAACACTCGTTCTCACGCTATGAACGCTAACCGCCGTACTTGGAAACCAAACTTACAAAAAGTTCGTGTTTTAATCGACGGCAAACCCTAAAAAGTATGGGTTTCAACTCGTGCATTAAAATCAGGTAAAGTAGAACGTGTTTAATACAGAGCACTATTAAAAAGAGCTTAGGCGATATCCTAAAGCTCTTTTTGTTTATCTAAAAATAAATACGAAGGCTTAAAACAATAGTTTATGAATACTAGTCGCATTCCAAGCTGCTTGACGTTTTGGATAGCGGACATCATTGTAATGGTACCGGCAGGAGCCTAAAGTCTCCTTGCCTACCAAGCTTCAAACCAGGCCAAGCGACCAGTCGCTAAGCCTTGTAATTCACATTGGTTACTCTCCATTACACGACCATCTCTCCCTCAAGCAGCTTTTTCATGCTTTTATGATTTATACTCTATTGTTTTAAGCCTTACTTTATAAAAAGTGCTTGGGAATCGCCTCAATTTTTATCTGCTTTAAAACAGGGTCTACTTTCCTGAGATTAATGCCAGGAAACCAAGGGACCATGGGTGGTGCTTCTCATGGAGTTAGGTGGGTGTGTAGTTTTTGATTTATTTTTCAAAATGGAGTTTGTGAAAAGGTTATAGTAGAGCTTTAAAGCAGTCTCAAAGGAAAGAAATCTATTTTCATTATTTGTAAAGTTTATTCGTCTGTTGAGGTTTTATCCGCTACAAAAAGCTTAGAGATAAGAATGATAGAAGTTCTATTATTGAAAAACAATCGAGGGAATAAATTCCGAAAATTCACTTATAAGTGAATTTTCGGAATTTCAACTAGATTAGAAAAAAACATCGCACGAAACAGTGCGATGTTTTGTTCTATTTTGTATTATATGTTGCTTTATCCTCTGCAACCATGGAAACTGGTATTTGTTAATTTGTAAATCTCAACAAATACCCATTTGGATCTTGTATTAAAAACTCTATTTGCATTTCTTCTATTCCATTAACTTGATATATGTTTCTAGTTAGTTCTCTGTATAATTCATATTCAAATTATTCACTAATTTATAAAGCTCTTCAATATCATCAACAGCTATTGAAAAATTTATTCCTCTTCCTAATGGATATACTAGTTCACCTATATTCCAACCATCATCGTGAATTTGTTCAAAACATAAACTGACTATCTTGAAATGACATGAAAACAAATTTATCTTCAGTACGTTCATATTCAATTTTAAATCCTAATTTCTCTATAAAAATTTTTTAGTCCGTTCAATATCAAAAACTGACAATTCAGGAATCATCCTATTAAAATTCATGTTTTCTCCTCGACAAATTATAAATTCCCAGCTCTACAAGCGAAGGATTTTATTATTTTTCTTTTTGTGTAGGTAATCTCATCCTAATTGTGCGATGTTTTTGTGTTATCTCCAATGATCTCGGGTTTGAGCGACTAGGATAAGTCCTTTTGTAAAGGAGATGGTCATCTTGTCTGCAAATTCATTGCTGACGAGCGCTACTGGATACTCGTAGCTTTTTGAATCGAGGTGTATTTGACATCGACGAGGGTGACATTTTTCCACAGGAGTCATACTAATAAAAGGAAAAGGTACTTCGTAAAGTCCATCTTTTTCAATCGTGTATGTGCCTGGCTGGATAAAAATTCACGACATTTGCTGCATCCTCAAACACCACATATGGAATAAGCGGTGCTAAGTCTGGTCGCATCATCGTCCATAAGGTACTAATCGCGTGGTCTACTCGCCCGCCAAAGGAACCAAGCACATGAATCGGTACTCCTTCGTAATGCTCCTTCACCCATAACAAGGCTGCCTCAAAATCAGTATCGTCTTTTTCAGAAGGGAGCTGGACAACTGTACCTGCTGCTTCATAAATCAAGTTGCGCTGTTCTTTTGTGACAGAATCAAAGTCCCCAATCGCTACTTCCATGGGAAGGTGCTGGTCTAATAACCGAAGAGCGCCACCGTCGACCCGACAAAACGGAAGTCTTCGTAAGCTTTACCATATCGGTTTTCTAAAAGCGCCTTGATGTTTTCTTTAGTGTTTGGTCCTCCCAAGACAATCACAATTTCCATCTTCGTCCCTCTTATGCTTCTTTAATTGAATCAATCGCAGCTTTGATATCGTCTGCGTAGTATACATATGAACCGGCAACGGCAACGTCTACTCCTGCTGCAGCGCAAAGTTTCGCTGTTTCACCGTTCACACCGCCGTCCACTTCGATTAAGTAGTGATAGCCTTTTTCCTCGCGCAATGCGACTAATTCGCGGACTTTATCTAATGTTTCTGGAATGAATGACTGTCCTCCGAATCCTGGGTTTACGGTCATCACTAATACTAAATCCACTTCGCTTAAGACAGAGGTAATAGCACTTACTGGTGTTCCTGGGTTAATCACGACACCGGCTTTTACGCCTTCTGCTTTAATCGCTTGAAGCGCTCGGTGAATATGTGGCGTTGCTTCCACGTGAACAGAGATATAGTCTGCTCCAGCTTTTGCGAATTGCGGAATGAAACGTTCTGGATTTTGGACCATTAAATGGCAATCTAATACTAAATCTGTTACTGGACGTAATCCTTCAACGATGTTTGGTCCTAATGTTAGGTTTTGGAACAAATTGTCCGTCCATGGCATCGATATGAATCCAGTCTGCTCTAATTTTTTCGACTTTCTTAACGTCTTCTCCTAGTGCTGCAAAATTTGCGCTTAAAATTGATGGTGCTACTTTTCATGTTCTATCTCCTCTGACTATTTTTCGTTTATATACTGGTTTCCTTTGGTCCAGTTCTTCATAGAAATTCAAATAATGGTCGTATCGCTCTTGCCAAATGTCTCCGGATTCCACACCTTTAATTACGGCGCAGTTTGGTCTCATGTTGACAGTGAACACTCTCTGAATTTACATTCATGCTCTACTCGACAAACTCTGGAAATAGATGCGGTAAGTCTTCCTTCTCAATCCCCATAAAATCAACCGTACTGAATCCTGGTGTATCCGCAATCCACACGCCTTCGATTTCATGGAAGTGAAACTGACGAGTCGTATGACGCCCACGCCCTAACGCGTTTGAGATTTCTCCCGTTTCTTGGTTTAATTCCGGAATCATTTCATTAAGAAGCGTTGATTTCCCTACTCCAGATTGTCCAAGAAAAATCACTTTCTGACCTTTCAAAAGCTTCCAGAAATGGAGTTTTATCTTTCATCACTTCTTGTCCAAAAAGACAGGATAACCGATTTTTGATAATTTTTCGGATGTCCTCAAGCTTTTCTAATCCTTGCGCTGTTAACAAATCGGTCTTAGTAACCATGATAATTGGATGCACATGTAATCCTTCAAGGTATACGAGGAAGCGATCCACGAGATGCGTTGAAAATTCTGGTTCCACCGCAGACATCATAACAATGCCAACATCGACATTGGCTACAGGCGGTCGGACTATTGTGTTTTTCCGTGGCAGGATTTTCGTAAGGGTTCCCTCTTGAAGATTACTACTTTCAAATTCAACCACGTCTCCTACTAGAGGCGATTGTCCTCTTTTACGGAAAACGCCACGCGCACGAGTCTGATAAATGACTCCATCGGATTCAATGTAATAAAATCCACTCAGCGCTTTAATAATAATTCCTTGTGACATAAGTGCTCCTTCAAAGTAAAGATATCTTCATTATATAGCGTACAAGAACACATGACAAATGAAGAAGCAGAATTTATCAACGTTCCTCTTAAACGCCCCTGCGTCACTCACTCCCACACTCCGTCTCGCGTAGCCTACTGAGAAGGATTTACGCAATAATCTGCACCTTTGAAGAGAAACGGATAAACCTTGGATTTTATAGTAGTGATAGTAGGGAATAAGAATCGAAATGAAATAGAGCCCCACAGCGGATGATCCGCCATGGGGCTCTTTGAATTCGATAGGCGAGAGACTACAGGCTCGAGCCGGTCTCCTAATCACTACTATAAACAAAATCCAAGGATTTAGAAGTTTCTCTTCAAACCCTTCGATTTGTATTATTTGCGTAAACGTTCGATGTCTCGCGCGATTTCAACTTCTTCGTTAGTTGGGATGTTTAATACAGTAACTTTCGCACCTTCAGAAGAAATGATTGCTTCTGAACGAGTATCGTTACGCTCAGGATCGATATCGCAACCGAACCAAGTTAATCCGTTAATGATACGTGCACGTACTGATTTAGAGTTTTCACCAATACCAGCAGTGAAGACAATTGCATCTACACCGTTCATCACAGCAACATATTGTCCAATGTGTTTTTGAACGCGGTCAACGAAAATTTCCATTGCTACTTTTGCATTTTCGTTTGTTTCATTGCAGCTTCAACGTCACGCATGTCGCTTGATACGCCTGAAATTCCCTAATAGACCTGATTTTTTTATTTAAGATGTCAACCATTTCGTTAACGTCTGTAATGTTTAATTTGTTCATTAAGAACGCTACTAATGAAGCATCGATATCTCCAGAACGTGTTCCCATTGTAACCCCTGCAAGTGGAGTGAATCCCATAGATGTATCTACAGATTTTACCACCATCAACCGCAGTAATTGAAGCACCGTTACCTAAGTGGCAAGTGATGATTTTTAATTCTTCAATTGGTTTTACCTAACATTTCAGCAGCACGGCGTGAAACGTAACGGTGGCTTTGTTCCATGAGCTCCGTATTTACGCGCTTTGAATTTTTTGTAGTATTCCATTGGAATGCTGTATAAATAAGCTTTTTTAGGCATTGTTGTATGGAATGAAGTATCGAATACAGCAACACTTGTAATGTCTGGTAAGATGTGTTTGAATGCGCGCATTCCCTACAGCTTCTGCTTTGTTGTGTAATGGAGCAAATTCTGCTAAGTCTTCTACTTGTTGGATAACAGTATCATCCACTAAAGCTGAATCTTTGAATAATTCTCTCCGGCAACGACACGGTGACCCACACCAGTGATTTCGTCGAATGAAGAAATAATGTTTAAAAGCTACTAATTGTTCTAATAATTTTTCTACCGCAACTTCGTGGTTTGGAATATCTTCTACCACTTCAAATTTTTGGTCGTCTCCATAGCTGATTGAGAAGATTGAATCTCCTAATCCGATACGTTCTACTAACCCTTTAGCCACCACTTCTTCTTGGTATATTAAATAATTGGAATTTCAAGCTTGAACTTCCTGCATTAATCGCGATTGATTTTGACATGCACATTTCTCCTTTTAATTTAAAAATTAAGCCCGCATCTGGGTCTAACGGATTCATTATAACATTTCTTGTGCCCATTTTTTTCGAGATGTTAGAGTGAATTTTCTGAATTTTTTCTCTGTTTTTAAATTCTGGGATATCCCCTAGAAGGACTTGACTCACTTGTTTAGTGGATCCCTCTTTTTTGTACAATGAGTAAAGACTTACTAAACTGCACATCTTTAAATAAATTGCGTGGGAATGCGAGCATTGCTTGTACATATGTTTCCTTTTGCAAGTAAGCCAGTAACGTTTCCCCTTCAACAGTCTCAAATAAATTTGTCGGAACGATGAATAATCCGATTCCCGCTTCCTTCAAATAACGAATATGCTGTTCGATGAGTAAATGATGGGCAAAAGAATGACCTTCTTCATTTTTTTGTCTCAAAACGAGCAGCGTTCGCATCTAATGGATAATATCCAATCGGCTAAAATCACTCACTACGAAAGTCTTGTGGTTCCACTAGTGAGTCTTGTAATCCATCTTGCAGGAAGTCTTCACATCTAATTGTTCTAATGCGAAAAGCTTGTAAAGCTAAATGAACGAGCACTTCATCATTATCAATCGCCGTCGCTTGGGCTGTTTTTACCCGCAGATTGTAGAAATAAGAGAATCGTGCTCAGTAAAGTTCCACTTCCCTGCAGCAAAATCCGCAAATTGTAATAGCTTGGTCTTTCTTCGTCATTTGGTCAATCATATAGCTACGAGTAAGTCAATCGCATCTGGAGTCATTTGATGGTTGGTTTGTAGCCATCTTCTTTAGCAGCTTTCAAGAACGCGAATTGAATCATCCGGCGAATTTCTTCACTGAATAACTTGTTAAATCTAATTGTTTTATACGCTTTGTTTAATTCTTCAGCGACTTCGTTCCTTGGCAGACCTTCGACTTGTTGCGCAGTGTTGTCATTGACAATATTTTGTAAGGTTTCTAGCGCTTCTACATTCGAATAGCCGATTTCTTGTTGAAGCAGCTCTACTGCTTTTGCCAATTCCTCGAACGCTTGAATTTCTTTTCCCGCTTCGATAAAAACCCTCCTTCCTACTTTTTAGAGTTTCCTGCTTTGAATATTATGAGCTACGACAGTAGCATGCTTGCTACAAAACTACGCAGAACGTTCAGATTCTATCACTAGCAATACTAGCGTTTTTACTCAATGTGAATTACTGACTCTGGAAAATTCATTTCCTAGAGTCTCTTCAAAGCTTGAGAGGAAGGAAGACGCAAGGCTTCCTCCGATACTGCTAGTATAGCAATTATAGAGAAATCTGGAAAGTTCGCAGTAGTTTTGTCACTCCTCAAATTTCCTAAAAAAAAGGATGTGACTGAATGTCACATCCTACTCATTATTATTCAGCAGCAACTACTGGATAAACAGATACTTGTTTTTGTCACGGCCTTTACGTTCGAAACGTACGATTCCGTCAACTTTTAGCAAATAAAGTATCGTCTCCACTCTACCTACGTTTTTCACCTGGATGGATTTTTTGTTCCACGTTGGCGGAATAAAATTGAACCACCTGAAACGAATTGTCCATCAGCACGTTTAGCACCTAAACGTTTTGATTGTGAGTCACGTCCGTTTGATGTAGAACCGCCCCTTTTTTTATGGGCGAATAATTGTAAATTCACTTTTAACATAGTTGTGCACCTCCTTGATTGATTATGCAGCAGTTACAGCTAGAAAGTCTTGATATTCTGATTGAATCATCTTCTAACCCTAGTAATAGACTATTTAATAAAAATTTGAGTTGTATGTTCTTGATCTTTCGTCAAGTCCTCTACAACTTCCATATATAAGTAACCACCTTCAACCTCGTCGACTTCGACAATCGGTTGATATCCTGCTAACTTCTCAATGCTGTTCACAGTTGTAATAGCCAGAGCTGATACCCCTGCGCAAACGATATCCGAACCATGTTCACTATAGTTTGCGTGTCCAGTCATTTCAAAGGAAACAATTCGCTGGTTCTTTTTGTGTACAGTCACTTGAATCATCGTGATTAAGCGTTGATTGCGTCAATAACAACTTTTGTATAAGGTTGACGGTGACCTTGTTTACGGTGTGAGTCTTTACGACGTTTGTATTTGAAAGTTACAACTTTCTTTTGACGGCCTTGTTTTTCAACAGTTCCTTCAACAGTTGCACCTGCTACGAATGGAGCACCAACTTTAACGTCATCTCCACCTACAAATACTACTTCTTCGAAAGTTACTTTGTCGCCAGCTTCTGCGTTTAATTTTTCAACGTAGATTGCTTGACCAACTTCAACTTTAACTTGTTTTCCACCAGTTTTTACGATTGCGTACATATTGCACCTCCCTATATTTTTAGACTAAGACTCGCCAGTTTAAAGTGCCGATTCCGGTCTTTTGTACTCTAATCCGAGCGGTTGTAGCTGTGGTGCTTCACAATTACAGACGACTATTTTTAGCAAAAATGTACGCCCCGTCAACCATTGTGACTAGCCTCTTCGTAAGTTCCTTTTGAAGCTTTTGAGGTAAGAAACTACAGGCTCGAGACGGTACCCCATTACAGCTATTATAAACAAATCCTTCAATGTTCCGAAGTTTTGAACTACGTTCAATTTCTTAAGGAAGCACCTTGCGGTGTTTTATTACAAAAGAAAAAGAGGGGTGAAAAACTTTCACCCCTCTTTGATTACATCATACCCATGCCTGGATCCATTCCTGGCATTGGTGGTGCTACTGGAGCTGGTTTGTCAGCTACCACAGCTTCTGTTGTTAATAATAATGCTGAAACAGATGCAGCATTTTGTAGAGCAGAACGTGTTACTTTTGTTGGGTCCACAATCCCTGCTTCAATCATGTTTACCCATTCATCTGTAGCGGCATTGTATCCAATTCCTTTTTCTTCAGATTTCAAACGAGCAACAATGACCGAACCTTCAAGACCCGCATTTTCTGCGATTTGACGTAATGGTTCTTCTAATGAACGGGATACGATTTTCGCACCTGTAGCCAAATCTCCTTCTAATTCAAGAGCGTCAACTACTTTTTGAACGTTCACAAGAGCTGTTCCTCCACCTGAAACGATACCTTCTTCAACCGCTGCGCGAGTGGCATTTAGGGCATCTTCGATGCGAAGTTTTTTCTCTTTTAATTCTGTTTCAGTAGCGGCTCCGACTTTAATCACGGCAACCCCACCTGATAATTTAGCAAGACGTTCATGTAATTTTTCACGGTCGAAATCACTTGTTGTATCTTGTGCTTGTGCGCGAATTAAAGCAACACGGTTCGCGATTAACTCTTTAGAACCTGCACCTTCCACGATTGTAGTACTGTCTTTAGAAACCACCACTTTACCAGCTGTCCCTAATTGCGCTAATGTTGCATCTTTTAATTCTAAGCCAAGGTCTTCTGTAATGACTTGGGCACCTGTTAAACTACAGCGATATCCTCTAACATTGCTTTTACGACGTGTCACCGAAACCTGGAGCTTTTACAGCTACCACGTTAAATGTTCGCGTAATTTGTTTTAATACTAATGTTGGTAAAAAGCTTCACCATCCAGTCATCCGCGATGATTAATAATGCACGTCCTTGTTGAACGATTTGTTCTAATAATGGAATAACTTCTTGGATGTTTGAGACTTTCTTATCTGTGATTAAGATAAATGGATTATCTAAAGTCACGCAATCATCTTGTCGTTATCGGTTACCATGATTGTGATAAATAACCACGATCAAATTGCATCCTTCTACAATATCTAATTCTGTTTCAGTCACTTTAGATTCTTCGATTGTAATAACGCCATCGTTGCTCTACTTTTTCCATAGCTTCAGCGATTAATTCACCGACTTCTGCTGAACCTGAAGAAATGGCCGCCACCAGTCGATGGCTATCTTCTTGATTCTACTGGACGAGAAATGCGGTAATTCTTCAACCGCTGCTTTAGTCGCGAAAGTTCAATCCCGCGACGAATGCCCACTGGGTTTGCACCAGCTGTTACGTTTTTCAAGCCTTCACGAACGATGGCTTGTGTTAAAACAGTGGCTGTTGTTGTACCGTCACCAGCAATATCGTTTGTTTTTGAAGCCACTTCAGCCACGAGTTTTGCACCCATGTTTTCGAAGTGATCTTCTAATTCGATTTCTTTTATGATTGTGACCCCATCATTTTGTAATGAGGGAGAACCGAGATGCTTTTCTAATACAACATTACGTCCTTTTTGGTCCTAATGTTACTTTTACTGTGTTTGCTAGAACGTCCACACCGCGAAGCATTGCACTTCTTGCGTCTTCTGCAAATTTAATATCTTTCACCATAATTGTATCCCCTTTATTCAACAATTGCGATAATGTCTTTTCTTTCACGATGATATATTCTTGACCCTCTAATTTCACTTCTGTTCTAGAATATTTTTCGAATACGACTTTATCGCCAACCGACACTTGACGGTCTTCTGAAGCAGTGAATTCGCTTTGTTGCGATTACTTTTGCAAATTGTAATTTTTTCTTGAGCAGTAGTTGCAGAAATAATCCACCAGCCGTTTTCTTCTTGCTCCACCATTTGAATAATAACTCTATCTTTTAAAGGCTTTTAACATATCAAAATCCTCCTTACTCTTTTTAGCACTCGAAAACTATGAGTGCTAACTCCGATTTTATAATACTCATTTGGTCAGGAAAAATCAAGAATAAATACTTGCTTATTTTTCAAGAATTATGTAGATTTTAACAAGAAAGAGATGAACGTTATGCCTAGAAAAATTTTCTTTAGAAAGCTCTATTTTTGAGATGCACTCAGCCTCTTCTTTATCTTTCTAGCAACTCTCATTATCCTGAAATGGATTTGACTTTATCACATTATTCTGCTGTCTATTTGCAAAGCAACAAACATCGTAACAAGTATCAATATGCTTCGAACTTACAATGAATTAAAGAAACTTGCTAATATCATGGATAGATTTCCAGACGGATGATGATTCTCTGGACGATAAAGATCCAGGAAGAAAGCACTAATCACTGCATCAATGCAATCGATTAGTGCTTTTTATATTTTAAATCTTAGTTTACAGGAAAAGCTCTTATTCCTTATTGCCTATTTTTTATCAAGTTTGAGACTTCTTTGAGTATCCCATTGAAGAAATTTTGAACTGGCCTGCGTTCAGATTTTTGAGTCAGTCTAAAACTCAGCTCAATTTCTTATCGGAGTTTAAGTATATTTTAAAGTGAATTCCTCCCATAGGGTTATCGCTGAATAGACTCAACATCAATTTCATAGGACTGAATAACTCCGCCTTCTTCCAACGCTTTTTATCTAAGTCTTTTAATTGATTTTCAATAGATTCTCTCACTTGCGTACTTTGAACTAAAGTGACCATTTCATGCTTCTTTCACTAGATTCACATGTTACAAATCCGCCGATGATTAACGCTATTACTGCAACGACCCCTAGCATTCCACTACTGAATTTCTTCATCATTTTCTTCAGCTCCTAATGCATTTTAAAGGTTCTACTTGTTTTTGTATAGTATATCATGAATTTTTGCATTTCTACATTTTATTTTTATATGTACAAAGGCACCTTTACGGATGCCTTTCAAATCGATTATTTTTGGTTGTCGAGGAGTAGATTAGAGTTTGAGTTCGTTTGTTAAGTCAACGTTTTGAACTCGAACGTTTTCTGGAGCGTTTAATCGAATTGGTGTGAAGTTTAAAATGCCTCGAACATTTGCTTCTACAATACGATCTGCTGTATCTTGCGCTACATCTTGAGGAACGGTTAGAATCGCTACTTGAATTTGTTGAACTTTTAATTGTTCAATCATTTCATCCATGCTATAGACTGGAACTCCTGTTTGAATCGTTCCGACGATATCAGGGTTCACATCGAATGCTGCACTAATTCGAACATTGTTACTTTGGTGGAAATTGTAGTTTAGTAACGCTTGTCCTAATTTACCAACACCGACTAAAGCTACATTTGTTAAGCGATCTTGGTTTGAAAACGTATGACTGAAGAATTCCAATAAGTATTCTACATCATATCCATATCCACGTTTTCCTAAAGCTCCAAAATAAGAAAAATCACGACGAATCGTTGCGCTATCTACTTTTACAGCTTCACTTAATTCAGTTGATGAAATACGACGTTTTCCTGCATCATGCAAGAAACGTAAATAACGATGATAAATGGCCAAACGTTTTATGCGGTTGCACGTGGCACTTTCGATTTCTTTCATTTTCTTTATACTCTTTCATGTCTATGACTCCTTTTCTTTTTTACATCCATGCGTATTCTATCCGCAATGATATGAATTTTCACAAAATACTTTGTTTGCTCCTCACTTACTCCCTATAAAATTCGCTTATATACAGCAAGGCTTGTACTTTTTATTCACAACCTCTTAATTGTGAATGTGAATGCAAACTCGAACGCATTTCAATATTGTCCACATCTTTTATGATAGAAATGAGATGAATACTCACTGAAAGGACCTATCATGATACTACTACAAGGACAAGGACTCGCTCGAACTTTTGCAGATGAAGTCCTATTTGAAAATATTACAGATTCATATTCAAGAAAATTCGCGGATTGCCATCGTTGGACGTAATGGTACTGGAAAAATCAACGCTCTTAAAAAATGTTGGCGGGTATCGAAGAACCTTCTAATGGCTCTGTCTCAAAGAAAAAAGACCTATCCATCGGTTACTTGGACCAATATGCGCCATCGATTCAACGAAAGTGTTTGGGAAGAGATGATTCATCTCTTCGAAGACGTAGAAACCTTGAAAAAACAAGCGCAAAAAGCAGCTGAGCAACTCGGTGACCCCTGACCTTCTAGGAGACCCTACGGCGTACGAACTCGCCTTAAAACGCTATGACCAACTACAAGAAGAACTGAACCAAAAGAACGCGTATGGATACGAATCTGAAATCCGTACCGTCCTTCATGGATTCCGTTTCTATCCAGAAGACTACGACCAACCGATACAATCGCTCTCTGGTGGGCAACGAACTCCGTTTAGCTTAGCACGTATTTTATTAGAGAAACACGACTTACTGATTTTAGACGAACCGACGAACCACCTGGATATCGAAACCTTAACATGGCTAGAGGATTATTTACGCTCTTCAAATTGCGCTCTTGTGATTGTATCCCACGACCAATATTTCTTAGACCGTGTGTGTAATGAGGGTTTATGAAATCAGCCATAAAAGCCTGTGAATATTACAAGGAAACTACTCTCACTATTTAGAAGAACGCGAACAACGCTATTTATTGAAGCAAAAAGCTTACGAGAAGCAGCAACAAGAAATTCACGACTTAGAAGAATTCATCCAGAAAAACTTGGTTCGCGCCTCAACCACAAAACGCGCGCAATCCCGTCGTAAAAAAATTAGAAAAATGGAACGATTGGAGAAAACCAAAGGCGATCAGCGCTCTGCTCGATTTGAATTCACTGTAGAACGAGATTCAGGGAATCAGTATTACAAGTAAACGATGCTTATATCGGTTACGACCACGAAAGCCTTGAGCGGTCCGATTTCCTTCCAACTTCGCAAGCGTGAAGCCATCGCCATTGTAGGGGCCAACGAATTGGAAAATCAACCCTCTTGAAGTCGATTACGGGTGAACTTCCTCTAATCAAAGGATCGATTGACTTAGGAGCTGGCGTTCAAGTGGGTTACTATGACCAAAACTTAGCTGGCCTCTCCTCGAATCAAACGGTTCTAGAAGAGCTTTGGTCTCGTCATTCAACGATGCCCGAAAAAGATGTGCGTTCGATTCTTGGAAGCTTCCTATTCTCCGGAAATGACGTTGAAAAACAACTGCTACAACTCAGCGGGGTGAAAAGCCCGACTAGCCCTCTGCAAATTGTCACTGGAACATGATAATTTCCTACTGCTCGACGAACAACGAACCACTTGGATATCGACAGTAAAGAAGTCTTGAGGATGCTCTCATCGAATACGATGGTACGATTTGTTTTGTATCCCATGACCGTTTCTTTATCAACAAAGGTCCAACGGCTATTCTTGAAATCGAAGAAACAGGAAGCACTCTATGTAGGCGACTACGACTACTATCTTGAGAAAAACAAGAAAGAAGAACTCGCTGCATTGCAAGAGGCCAAGGATGCTCACTAGCAACAGCCTGAGCCGATGACAGAAGCCAAAGCCAGCTATCATGCCTCGAAAGAAGAGCAACGTCAAATTCGCACGCTCACTCGACGTATCGAGCAACTCGAAACCGAGATGCATGATATCGAAAAAGCGTTAGAAAAAGTCCACGAGCCATGACGCTGGAGGAAAACTATTCTGACCCAGATAAATCCGCTGCCCTCTCAACCGAAGAAGGGCCCTTCTTGAACGTCAAGAATCGCTTCTCCGAGTGGGAAGAAGCGTCATCTAGCTCTAGAAGAATTCAATCAATAATCGTTTGAAAATTATCATATATGATAATTTTTCTACTTTCAACCATTCAGAAGCGTAGACCCTTTTATAGAGTCTACGCTTCTTTTTAGTTTAATGTTGCCACTGACTTTGATAGGGGATTTGTGGTAAAACCACGTTGTCTCCATCAAGCTGGCATGATTTCTTTTTCAATGACATGTCCGTCTTTTAAGACGAGAATCACATCTGCTGTACGAATCGTCGATAAACGGTGCGCCACAATAAAACTCGTTCGTCCTTCCATCAGATGTTGAAAGGCTTCTTGAATCTTCAACTCGGTACGTGTATCGATGGAAGACGTTGCTTCATCTAAAATCAGCATATTCGGTTGTCCCATCATCACACGCGCGATGCAGAGCAATTGTTTTTGCCCTGTGAGAAGTCCCCACCGTCATCTGAAATCACCGTATCATATCCTTGTGGCAGACGGCTGACGAATCCGCATGAATATGACAGAGTTTAGTGATGCGAATCATCTCTTCCTCGCTAATCGTCGGGTTTCCCATCGTGATATTTTCACGGACGGTCCCTGTTTGAAGCCACGTTTCTGGAGCACCATTCCGAATCCATTACGCAATGAATGGCGCGTGATATCTTCAATCGAATGGCCATCAATCGATAGTTTTACCATCATTAATCTCGTAGAAACGCATCAATAAGTTAATCAACGTCGTCTTTCCCACTTCCGGTTGGACCGACAATTGCCACGCGTTGCCCTGGTTTTGACATCCAGTGAAAAAGTCTTCAATCAGCGGTTGACCTTTTCACATAAGAGAAGTCCACATGGCTAAATTCCACCGCTCCGTCAAAGGTTTCTAGGGAGATGCAGCACCTACTCTCTCTGGACGTTCAGACGGTTGTTCCAATAGTTCAAATACACGATTGGCACAGGCAATCGCATTTTGAAGTTCTGTAATAACCCCTGAGATTTCATTAAATGGTTTCGTATATTGATTAGAGTAACTGAGGAAGGCAGATGAGTTGTCCTACTGTCACCCTCTCTGAATGACGAAAGAACGCTCCGAGACGCCTACACTGGTATACACGATACTATTGACAAACCTTGTATTTCTGGGATTTAGTAATCGCGAAGAAGAATAGCCTTTAGAGAAACATCGATCAACTCCTATTAATCACCGAGAAGTCATCGATGACTTTTTCTTGTTGCTGGAAGGCCGTCACCACTCGTGTCCCCTCAATCATCTCATTCATATAGGCGGTTTGGTGCCACGAATTTCCGATTGTTGTTTAAAGAAATGATAGGATTTTTTCGCGACAAAGCTGGCCATGACAAATGACACTGGCGTTATCACCACTACTACAAGCGTCAGTGTCACATTGACGCTAAGCATAAAGATTAACGTTCCTAGAATCGTCATCACACCCGTAAATAATTGCGTGAATCCCATCAATAATCCATCCGCGAATTGATCCGCGTCCGCGATGATACGGCTCTCGATTTCTCCGGCTGGATGAATATCTAAATAACTGAGTGGTAATGTCTCGATTTTTTCAAGCGCGTCTCTACGAAGGTCTCGAACAACCGAGTATGTCATCTTGTTATTGCTGAGGTTCATAAACCACTGCGCAATAGCTGCCACTGCCGTAAAGAGTGCAATCTGCCATAGGATGGCAAATAGTCCTTCATAGAAGACTTGCCCGGTGTCCAGCATTTGGTCTACGGCTTCTCCAACTAATTTTGGAATCATTAAGGTCCCAAATACATTCACACTCGCCAAAAGAATGGACGCTACAAAATAAATGCGGTAGCGACGGATGTAGCGGAGGACTTTACGGATGGTTTCCCATTGAGTGTTCTGTCTCATGCTTCATCCTCCTTTGGAAATTGTGAATAGTAAATTTCTTGATAAATCTCATTATTGGCTAATAGCTCTTCATGCGTGCCTTTGCCGACCAGATTTCCTTCGTCTAAACACGAGAATTAAGTCAGCGTACTGCACTGAAGCCGCTCGTTGTGACACGATAAAGGTTGTTGGCCGTGGCGTTTGGTTCTTGATAGCCTCACGCAATTTTGCATCGGTCGCAAAGTCTAACGCCGAAGCACTGTCATCTAAAGATTAAAATCGGTGCTTGTTTTCGCAATCGCACGCGCAATCGTCATCCGTTGCTTTTTGCCCCCGGATAAAGTTGCGTCCCATTTTGTTCGATGCCATAATCCAGTCCGCCTTCTTTCGTTTGAACAAATTCGCTGGCTTGAGCGACATTCGAGTGCCTGTTCTACCACTTCACTTGAAGCAGATGCATTTCCAAAACGGACATTGTCGGCAATCGTTCCACGGAAGAGTTGTGCCTTTTGCAAGACCATTGCGACCGCTCCACGAATCGATGCAAATCGGTAGTCACGAACGTTTTCTCCGAAGACCTCTACACTTCCTCTGTTGCATCATAGAAACGAGGAATCATATTGACAGAGACGATTTTCCGCTACCAGTCCCCCGATTACGCCTATGGTTTGACCTTTTAACGCGGTAAAGGAGATATGGTTGAGCGCTGCATTTTGGTCCCCTTGATACGTAAGCGTCACGTCTTTAAACGCCACTGCTACGTCGCTATCTGGATGGACGTCTTGGGTTCCTTCCACCATATCCGGTTCCATCGATAGAATATTGTCAATACGCTCCGCACTCGCAACGGATTTCGTCATTAACACGATAAGATTGGCTAATTTTACAAGCTCTACTAGAATTTGTGACATATAGTTTGTTAAAGCGATGACGTCCCCTTTTGACAACGTTCCTGTATCCACTTTTATCGCCCCACCATATAAAATGACGATAAGCGCTACATTCACAATCACAAACGTAATAGGATTCATAGCTCCTGAGAGACCACTCACCTTTTGTTGCGCCTGATTCAACGCTTCGGTATCTTCTCTAAAGGTATGAATTTCTTTTTCTTCACGGTTAAATACGCGAATCACACGAACGCCTAGTAAATTCTCGTGCACAAGACGCATAATCCGATCTAGTTGCCCTTGAACACGGCGATACATTGGGAATTGTCCAGTAAATAATTCCCGAATACAACAACCGCTAATACTGGCACCGTAATGGCAAACGTCCATGCCATTTCCACATTCACAGACAAAGGCCATCACGATCGCTCCCACCGACGATAAACGGCGAACGCAGCAACAGACGAAGCGCGATGTTTAATCCCGTTTTGCACGAGATTCATATCGCTCGTCAAACGCGTCAGCAAAGTGTCATTTCCTCAGCGCATCGAGTTGCGAAGCTAAAAGTATTGAATTTTTGAAAAAGCGCCTGTCTACATCGGCTGTAAATCCAGTCGCCGCTTTTGCCGCATAATATTGAGCCGTAATGGACACGACGACCCCTAAAAATTCCAAGGACGATTAAAATAGCCCCTTGACCAAGGATTAAAGGACGTATCCTGGTTCCAATTCCTTTGTCAATGATGACTGCCATAATAAGCAGTACTAATAACTCAAAAATTGCTTCGAATAATTTGAATAGAGTGCCAATATTGTTTCTTTCAAATATGGCTTTTAAATAAGGCTTTTAATCGATTCACAATCATACTTCCTTTTACATCAATAGTACTTTTATTGTATCACATTTTATCCGCTTCAAAAGCGAAAAACTTGCTTCCTGCTTTTTGATTATAAAGGGATGTAACAATTATGATTTACGTAACAAAATGTTACACTCACTACTCCCTAAAAATGTATCATTTAAATGATACATCAAGTTATTCCATCCTCAGCGAAACCTTTTTATACCCACAGTTTGTGTGTGCGGAGTAAATAATCATTAGAAGACTGAGCAACTTTTTCTTATTAGAAAGTTGATTACGAAAAATCTTACGGATTCTATAATAGCCATAACGTGGGATGGCATTAAATGCGAGGGAGAAAGACAGAAACACTCTAGATACATTGTTGTATCTAGGATGTTTCGTTCTTTCCCCACAAAGTTGAATAGGTATGAGCAAGCTGTTTTAGTGCAGCTCATACCATTCAACTCACTATGCTAGAGGAGAGAAGGAATTAACTCCGTACCTAAAAACTTATAAAAATATGACGCAGTAGCTGATTGAATTAAGCAAATCACTCGTGATTTGCTTAATTCTAATCAACTCAGAAAATCCTTCACGGTGCGAAGGATTTGAGATCACTGATGAAGAAAAAGGACTCACACTGTGAGTCCTTGTTTAGCTTTTGTCTTACTCCCTATTTACGTAATCTGTGCGCTTCAATGTACTCCGCAATTTGGATAGCATTGCTCGCAGCACCTTTACGGATATTGTCGCCCACACACCAGATGTGGAAGCTGTTTGGTTGAGAAATGTCACGGCGAATACGTCCCACATACACTTCATCATGCCCAGTTGCTTGTAATGGTGTTGGATACACATTTTCCTCAGGTTTATCTAATACGATTACGCCTGGTGCTTTTTTGCTAATAATGCACGAATTTCTTCCAGGTGTTGTATCTTTTCGAAAAGTCACATTGATTTCTACAGAGTGTGAGTTATATACAGGTACACGCACACAAGTGGCTGTCACAGCTACATCATCTGATAAACCAAGAATCTTGCGCGTTTCTTGAATCATTTTCATTTCTTCTTTTGTATAGCCATTTTCTAAAAACACATCGATATGCGGCAATACATTATTGTAAATTGGGTGTGGGTAATTTGTTGGAGCTTCCCTTTTCCCCATTTCTTAAATCATTAATCCCTGCTTGTCCAGAACCTGAAACAGCTTGGTAAGTGGTATAGGCTACACGCTTTTAATCCAAATGCATCATGCAATGGACGTAATGGCTACCACTGATTGGATGGTTGAGCAGTTTGGATTTTGCGATAATCTTACGTTCTAATGTTGGTGCGTTACATTCTGGTACGACTAAATCAATTTCTGGATCCATTCTCCATGCGCTTGAGTTATCGATGACAATCACGCCGTCACGTTCTGCGATTGGCGCAAATTTCAATGAAGTACCGCCCCCTGCTGAGAAGATGGCGTAGTCAATATCACGCTTGAAGGAGTCTTCCGTTAATTCTTCGACTACATACTCTTTTCCTCTAAAACTGTAGTACTTTTTCCTGCTGAACGCGCTGATGCGAAGTAGATATAAGTGGTCTACTTGTAAGTTACTTTCCTCTAAACGTTCAATCATTTTTGTTCCAACGACCCCTGTCGCTCCTACAATTGCAATATTTACCATAAAAAAATCTCCTTTTGCTAAAACGCTATGTTGAAAATTATAACGAACCTCTTTTTAGAAAGTAAAGATTGTCTTTCTTCGCAACACATTTGTAGCTGTAGTAAACACACTCTTTGATGAGTGCTTCATCTGTGCATACATTCAGCGCAATTGAAATCCAATGCTTTTTATTCATATGATACACCTCAAAGAAACCTTCATTCGTTAATAGTTTTTCCTTTGTGTTCGGATTTATCTTTACATTCAAGATTAACACTCGCTCTTCACTTGCAACCCCTAATTTATGGAACGGGATTTCCGTCATCAAGGCATAGCACTTTCCTTCCTCTTCCACTCTAAACAACGTAGCTGATGATCTTTTGAACGGTTGCGAACTAAAAGGAACAATATTGCTATGAATCCAATTCATCCATTTTTCCTTCGTAACACTCAATTCTCCCTGTAGAGGATGAATCCACTTGGTCGCTATTTCACCGGCTTCTTCTCGAAGGGCTTGAGCGATGCTGCTTCCTGTTGTTTCTACATCAAACAAAGTGTATCGCTCATTGAACTCATCTAAAACAATGATTTCTAATCCTTTTTCCTTTGAGGCACTGACAATATAGAAGGAGAAACCTTCTATATGACTTAGAATTGGTTCTCCTTCACGTTCTGTCAGGTCTTCTTTTAACTTCCATTTCATTGAATAACCCTCTTATAATTTATACTCAGCTCTTAGCTCTAAAATCACATCACGCAGATCGGCTGCTTTTTCGAAATCCAATGCTTTAGCAGCTGCACGCATATCCAATTCAAGCAACTCGATGGCTTCTCGTCTTTGTTCTTGCGACATTTTCTTGAAGTCTCTTGCAGTGCTTGGAGCATCTTCTTTTTCCACTTCATGAGTAATCGCGATTAAATCACGAATATTCTTCACGATGGTCTTCGGAACAATGCCGTGTTCTTTATTATAAGCCTCCTGCACACTGCGACGACGGTTCGTTTCATCAATCGCTCGTTTGCATAGAGTCTGTAATCTTATCGGCATACATAATCACTCGGCCATTTTGCATTTCCGTGCGGCACGTCCAATCGTTTGGACTAAAAGCTCGCTCACTACGTAGGAAGCCTTCTTTGTCGGCATCTAGAATCGCCACTAGAGAAACTTCTGGTACGTCTAAGCCTTCACGAAGCAAGTTGATTCCGACCAATACGTCGAATTCTCTAATCGCAAGTTTTCGGATGATTTCAGTACGTTCCAATGTCTTAATATCACTATGAAGATACTTCACTTTAATGCCTACTTCTTCTAGGTAATCGGTTAAAGTCTTCAGACATTTTTCTTCGTAAGCGTCGTAATAAAGACACGTTCATTGCGTTCAACACGTAAATTAATTTCGCTAATTAAGTCATCAATTTGGCCTTTAATTGGACGAACTTCACAGGAGGATCGAGCAAGCCTGTCGGACGAATGATTTGCTCGGTAACTTTTTGGCGTATGCGATAATTCATATGGCCCCTGAGTCGCTGAAATATAAATAATTTGCGAACTTTTCTCTTCGAAACTCTTCAAATCGTAACGGACGATTATCTAGCGCACTAGGCAATCTAAATCCGTAGTAATTAACTGCTCCTTACGAGCGCGGTCACCATTATACATTCCACGAATTTGAGACATCGTAATATGAGACTCATCCACCACAAATAGTGCATCTTCTGGGAAGAAATCAAGCAATGTATACGGTGGTTGTCCTGGCTTTCTCCCATCCATATGGCGAGAATAGTTTTCAATCCCATTACAATAGCCCCATCTCTAGGAGCATTTCAATATCATAATTGGTTCTTTGCTCTAATCGCTGCGCTTCAAGCAACTCATTATTGTCCCGTAATTCTTTTTAAGCGGAGGGCGAGTTCTTCTTTAATCGTTGCAACCTGCCTTAGAGATTTGGTCTTCATTCGCGACAAAAGTGCGTTGCCGGGAAGATTGGGACATGCTCTACCGTTGCCTTAATTTCTCCCTGTTAACACATCTACTTCTTTAATCGCTTCGATTTCATCTCCAAAAAACTCGATTCGAAAATGCCGTCGCATCATGTCCCAGCGAGGAAAATTTCGACTACATCGCCTCGCACTCGGAATGTTCCCTTCTAAAATCATAGTCATTGCGCTCAAACTGCATTTCGACTAAACGACGCAGTAATTCATCTCTTTCTATTTCCATTCCTTCACGAAGAGACAATACATGGTCACGGTAGTCTTCTGGATTTACTAACCCGTACATAGAAGATACTGAAGCAACTACAATGACATCTCTTCTTTCTAAAAGCGCGCTTGTCGCAGAGTGGCGCAACTTATCGATTTCATCATTGACACTCGATTCTTTTTTTCAATATAAGTATCACTAGAAGGCACATAAGCTTCTGGTTGGTAGTAATCATAATAAGAAACAAAATATTCGACCGCATTCTCTGGAAAGAACTCTTTTAACTCTCCATATAATTGCCCTGCTAATGTTTTATTATGGGCTAGCACTAATGTCGGTTTATTCACTTCTTTTATCACATTAGCAATCGTAAATGTCTTCCCAGTACCTGTCGCACCAAGAAGTGTCTGTTCTTTAACGCCCTTATTAAGCCCCTCCACTAATTCCTGGATGGCCTGAGGTTGATCTCCTTGTGGCGTATACGGAGCCACTAGTTTAAATTCATTCATACCTTCACCTCTTTTTTCGATTCTTTTCCATTATACCATCAATAAACAATATTTACCGCCAGCTTGCACCCTCCCAACCCTATACCTTGCTTGCATTTCATACTGGACTTTTGTATAATAGTCCGTGTTGGAAAGCTAACTGATCAGTGATTATACATGTAAAATGAAAGAGGGTGAACCCATTGCCAAATATCGCATCACAAATCAAACGTGTTCGTACTAACAAAAAGTCAACACTAGCAAACAACTCACAAACTTCTGCTATGCGTACCTGCTATCAAAAATTCGAAGCTGCAGTAGCTGAAGGTGCTGAAAATGCTGAAGAATTATTACGTGCTGCTCACAAAGCAATCGACGGAGCTGCTTCTAAAGGATTAATCCACAAAAACAAAGCTTCTCGTGACAAATCACGTCTTGCTGCAAAATTAAGCAAATAATAATTAGCCTGAGAATTGATCTCGGGCTCTTTTTATGCTCTGAAATAAGTGGTGCTTCTTGTTGGTTGGGTAAAATCCTTACGGATTTCTTCAAGGTGGAGTTTTTATATCGGATAAACTGAAAGAGATCAGTTTTATTATTGAAAGAGTTATAGCGGGGCAACGGCTTGAGCCTAGGGTCTCTGCCTTTAAAGCCTCAAAGCAGGAGTACGGAAGGACTTCCTACTCCTGCTAATTCACATTTAATGCACATTCCTGCTATTCTTTCAATAAACTGATTCTTTTTGTTTATCCTCTATTTCAGATTTCACCCGTAGAATCCGTAAGAATTTTTACCCTATGCTGATTTCAGAGATAAAAAGTCCCGATCAATGGGACTGCTCCGGGAAAGAAAAGAGAGCCGGGCAGTTCAAGGTTGAAGGGAAAGAAAAAAAGAGTGCCCGGGGAAGGAGTTTGGTCTCCTCTCTGGGCACTCTGCTTTGATTAGACAGATAAGTCATCGATAAATTGTTTTGGCTTCAGCTAAGCCCATTCCTGTTTCGTCACGTAAGTCTTTGATTGCTTGAATAAGGCGACCGTCGCGTTTTTAATGTACGTAAGTGTTCTTCTAGTTCTTCTGGGATATACTCTACTTGTTCATTAGATGAACGATTAGTATTCGAATAAGAACTTTCTCTATTAGAAATCTTGTTTGTTTTACCTTTACATAACTTAGTAATACGAATACTACAACTGCAGCGATAATGATAATCATTGGGGTCATACATATTCCTCCTTGTTATATTTTTGAATTTTTATTGTTTTTCTACGCGCAAAAACTGTAGGATAAACCATTCCAGTTGCATCTCTTTAATGCCCTACACTCGTCTTTAGAGCATATTCTGTGTCGACCAATTGCATAAAGGCTTTTTCTAAAAAGCGATAAACCAAATCTTCTGGATTGTTGCAGGGCAATCTTCACACGGTACGGATGTACGCCCAGTGTCTTTTGAATTTCTGGTTCTTGATACCCTTCTCTTTTCAAGTAGGACACTTGAAGCAATAATCGAAACTGACCTAAAAGAATCGCATTCATCTTTAAGGGGTCTTCTTTTTGTAGTAACATATCGTGATAGATTTGGAGCGCCTTGACTCCCTCTTTTTTCAAGATAGATTCCCCAAGTTCAAAAATATTCTGTTCCAATGTTTTGTAACTAAACTCTCGACTAATTCCAGTGGTATCATTTTTGTATCAATGGAAGCAATCATCAGTTTATCCAATTCTTTCATACTATTCGTTAGTGAATATTGCGTTTTAACGAGTAAGGTCTCCAGTGCTTCTTCTTGAATGGTGTACTGGTGGTTGCGCAAAAGAATCCTGAATATACTGTTTAACATCTCTCTCGTTAGTTCACTAGCATCTAATAAAACCGCCACTTTCTTTAATTGTTTCACGATTTTTCTTTCGTTGATCCAACTTATCATACGGAGCAAAGAATACCATCACGGAACTTTCCATTGGATTTTCTAAATAGGCTTGCAATCTTTCTAATTGATGATCCATTGATTTTTTCTCTTTTTCCCCTGTAAAAAAGCTTGGATTATCAACCAGTACTAATCTTCTCTCTCCAAAAAAAGGAACCGACTCTGCATCTTGAATAGCTGTTTGAATAGAGACTTCCTCCATATTGAATCGTCCCACATTCAAGTCTTGATCTTCAGGAGCCACAATGGTTTCTAAAAACACTTTCCGTGCAAGTTCTTGTAAATAAGGTTCTTTTCCTTGAACTAAATAAACCAGATTCACTTGCCCGTTTTTAATGCGATCGAGTTGTTTCTCAAATTCCATCTTTCCGCCTCCTGTTCTTTAAGTTTATCTTGAAACGTGGGCTTTGTCTATTCTTTCAATTTTTGACGTTTTTTCGAGAGTTTCGTAGAAATTTCGATCTGTTCTTTTCTAAATTCAAGACGAATTTGTCCATCTTGATCCGTGCGGAAAATATGAGCGTGTATGCCATTCAGCCTCCCTACCGTCTCGATTGAAGGATGGCGATAACGATTATTCTTCCGCAAGAAACCAAAGGCAATAGAAGGGGAAGCTTTTTGTAGCAATGCTTCGCTTGTAGACGTTCGGCTTCCATGATGCCCCACTTTTAAAATAGAAAAATGCAAATTGGGAGTATCTTTTAGAATATTGTCTTCTACTTTTTCAGAAGCATCGCCAGTGAGTAACACGGTATGCTTTTGAATCGTTAGAAGAGCTACAATTGAATCATCATTTTCTCCTTTGGAAACGTATTTAGGCCACAGAATTTGCCACTTCATTTGGTTCCATTTCCACTCATTTCCAGAAGAAACCAACTTCCACCGTATGGACGGATAGTCCCTTTTCAGTTGTTGCATCAATGGAATCTTCTCCATCCCTTTTCCAATCACTATTTCTTTGATTTTAATCTGTTTTGCAATTGCTTGAAGATTCCCGACATGATCTTCGTCTCCATGGGAAAGCATTACTTGCGACAATTCTGAAAGTCCTTCTGCTTGAAGAGCAGGAATGACGGTTGTGTCTCCTTGAGGTTTTCTCTTGCGCCTTTTCCATTCTTCTTTGGAGGCAAAATCGCTCAATCCACCCGTATCGATTAATGTCGCTTGATTCCATCCTGGAGCCATTACTAAAATCGAGTCTCCTTGTCCGACATCTATCATTATTAATTCATTTCCCCAATGATAGGGAACTTCTATCAGAAGTAAAATAAGAGCCCCCAAACAAAAGAGTCCTTTTTTTACCGTCATCTTCCTTCGTTCATATAGCACAAGAGCGAAAAGAATCAGCAAAAAATAACCGATCCACTCCCATGATTCCCAAATCCCAAATGTAAACTTTGTAAAAGTGAACTTCTGACAAAAAGCTTAATACTTGCGTGAGCCCCGAAAAAGTGCTTCTCCCAGAAAGCAAATGATGCCACTAAATTTCCCCCACCCGATAATACCGCAATCAAATAAATCGTTAATAAGGGAATAGAACCCTTCAAACAATAGCGAAAACAAAGCAGTAAGGATGATGCTAAAGAGCATTTCCAATAAAAGAAATATTGACAGACGAGTGGCAAAGCAATAACACTCACTCTGATTGGAATCCATAATGAAGCGTTGACTTTAGGAAGCACATCTTTTTGCCACTTTGGATAATAGAAGAATTACTGCGCTAAGAGCATAGCTTAATTGAAACGCGACATTCCAAAGAATTCCTGGCCAAATGAGGAGCGATCGACAAACCATCCCTAAAAGGCTCCATAGTTGAGGTGATGACGAAGAGGCGTCCATCGTTTCAAAAAGAATCGAGAGAATCACCATTCCAATCGCGCGTGTCCCACTAATGCCCCATCCGATGACAAACCCATAGAACAGCACAAAACACATTAATACACCATCTGTTTTCTCGCGAGTAATCCCGCACCTCCAGCAAAACTTTTGCAGAACCGAAACCATTAACGAAATATGAAGCCCCGAAATCGCTAATACATGCAGAATCCCAAGTTGTTTGTACTGTTCCCAAACTTCTTCATCAAATCCTGATTTGTCCGCAAGAAGCAATGCTAATGTATATTGTTTGACCTGAGTTTTCCTTCTGCGTGCGCACTTGATGTAGCAACCAGAAACGAAGATTTCTCAATAGATGCATGGATTCCTTTGACAGCGACTTTTCTACTTGATAGGCTCTCAATTTTGAAAGAATGAAGAATCCCCAAACTCAAATAGTGATTTTTCGCATCGAAATTCCCTTTATTTCGAGCAGGTTCGATTTCCTCAATACTTCCTTCAACAGATACCTTTACCACATGATTCAGTTCTAGAAATTCCTTTTGCTCCTCTTTCCGAAGTAAGAGTATAACGGAAAAATACTCTTTCACTCTTTCCTTCTGCTTCTAGAAGTGCAGTTCCTGTTAACAAATCCCCATTCACTTTGAGGTGATGGGGATTTAATATCATTTGCCCATGAAGAGGTTGTGAAGGGTGAAAAGGGGTTTGTGTAATAGCCTGGACATAATAGAATGAGCGAATAGAAAAAATTCCAACGACTATTAGACCCATTGCTTTTTTTCGTACTGATTGTTCACGGATTAGACCCACTACGATTAGCAGTAAAGGAAGAGCAAAGCCCACTTTCCCGACTGAAAAAACGACCATCGCCGTCCCAAACACGCATGCAAGAACAAAGTAAATCATTGGACAATCACTCTTTCCTGAAAGGATTCATATAATTTCTTACCAATCCCTCTCACTTTCATCAGCTCTTCTTTGTTTTTAAAAGGATCCATTTTTCTTTTCGATATTCTATAATGGCTTCTGCCTTTTTCTCCCCAATCCCTTTTTAATGTCTTCAATTCTTCAACGGTTGCTGTATTAATATTGACTTTGCCTTCTTTTCCAACTTCCTTTTTTTGAGACGTGGGCGCTTGAGCGAGCTCCGAATTCACTTCTTCTCCCTTTTTGGGGACTACAATCACCATTTGATCCTCTAAGAGTTGCGCTAAATTCAATTTTTGATCATCTGCTAATGGAGTGAACCCTCCTGCAGCCTCAATGAGATCTTTCACTCTACTTTTCTGCTTTCATTTGATAGACTCCCGGGGTGGTGAACTTTCTCCTTTTACATCGACATAAATGACGGTCGAAACCGTTGTTTTATCTTCTACCTCTTGAGGAAGAATGGTTGTCTCTGCTAGGGATGTGGCAGCTTCTTCCACCTCTTCCCCTTGGCGACTCATCCAAAAAGCCCCATCCCGATAATGAGGCAAACAAATAAAACACCAACTTTTTATTTTTCCAATCTATTTCTTCCCATTTATCTTTCCATGCATCAAAAAGCCATTTTTGCTCACTCCTTAAAAAGATTACTCCAATTAAAGATATGAGAAAAATGACTCTCCTGTTATAGATTTTTTTAGAATCTCAATCGCTTCTTGTAAAAGTTTTTCACAGGATAGATTTTTAATATCCGTCCCTAACTTTTCAGCTGCTTCTTTGACTTCTTCGTAATTTGTCTTAATATCTGGATAACGCTCACGCATCTCATCCGTAATTTCATCATCCGGTGCTAAGAAAACAGTGGCTCCAGCTTCAATCGCAGCTACTAATTTCTTATCAATCCCACCGATTCTTCCAACTTTTCCGTCTAATTCAATTGTTCCAGTCCCCGCAATATTATGTCCTTTTTTCAAATGGCTGTTTGTAATTTGATTATAGATTTCAAGCGTAAACATTAAACCACCTGAAGGACCACTGACGCCATGCGGATCAAATTCAATCGACGGATCCGAAGTTACGTCTTCATCAATCTCTCCATCAAATCCTAAACGAATTCTACCAGTACGACTGTTCATTTTTAATTGTTCCCGAATGAGTTGGGACTTTCCATCGCGTTTGACCATCAGCGATAAATAATGACCTGGTTGGAGTGAAGAAAGATAATCTTGTAGTTCTTCAAGACTCTCATCCGTATTTTCAAGTCTCTTTCCATCAATTGTTTCAATGATATCACCGACTTTTAATTTATCACGGAAATTAGAATTTTGATCCACTCGAGTGACAAAAATACCGTTGACTTTACTTTCTACTGACTTTCCAGCTGCTTCAAAGGCGACACGAACTGCTTTTGAACGAGCATTTCGCATACTGAACTCTTGCAATCGATCATATTCTTCTGGAGTATAGTTTCCAAACACTTTTTCTTCAGGTAAAATCTCATGATGTTTGAAAAATTGTTTTAAAGAAGTTAGGACTGTTGCTTGCTCTATATAGACCGTCAGCACTCGAGTGTCCCTTCTTCTTCATCTTTTGTCCCATTGACCGTTAGAAACTGAGATACATCTTCAGCCGTTCCGGGAGATTCAATGACATACGGAATTGGAATGAATGAAATAATCGCTAACAAAATAACCGTTAAAATAATATAAAAAAATTTTTTAGACTTCGACATTTGTAATCTCCTCATCCATTCTAATCTTTCTCTCTGGCGCATCCGTATACTTTTTCTTCTAAGGCGCTTTTTACAACTTCAGGGACAAAAAGGACTGACATCCCCACCAAAACGTGCCAATTCCTTCATCATCGAAGAGCTTACAAATCGGTATTCTTCCTTACTGAGCAAAAGAACCGTTTCAACTTCCCCGTTTTGAACACGGTTATGAGATGCAAGAGTCGCTTCATATTCGAAGTCAGTCGCATTTCGAACCCCGCGCACAAGAACGCTTGCTCCCTAATTGGCCGCAGCCTCTACGGTTAATCCTCCACTTACGGCTACCACTCTAGCATTGCATACATGCGCAATCACTTTTTCGACCAATGATTTTCGCTCGTCTAATGAAAATAAATAATTTTTCTGAACATTATGCGATAAAACCACAATCACTTCATCGAAGAGCTCACTGCTTCGCTCGATAATATCTAAATGCCCATTCGTAATCGGATCGAAGCTTCCTGCTACTACCGCTTTTCTCATACTAAGCCTCCTCTTCGCTAGTCGCACGGTCAAAAAACACTAAGGCTGTAATCCCGTACTCCACGCGCTTATATTGCTCAAATTCTAAAATTCGCTCTGGAAGTTGCACTTCCTTGTCCACCTCGCAGACAATCACAGAGTCTGAGGAAAGAAGGTTGAGTTCTTGCAACTGCTCAATGTCTTTTACAATTTCTTGCAAGCGATACGGTGGGTCCATAAAGACCAACTCGAACGGTTCAAACGCTGGGTCACTTGCAATGGTTTTGAGTCCTTGTTTCACGTTTTGTCGTTTTAAATGAAATTGCTCGGGAGATTTTGTAATCTCGATATTTTGCTCAATCGTCTTTTGTGCAAGGCGATTGTTCTCGAATAGAAACGCACGGTCCATCCCACGAGAAACGGCCTCAATGGCAACGGCTCCGCTTCCACTGTACATATCGAGCATGACTCCTCCGTCAAAATAACCACCCAAAATATTGAAGAGCGATTCTTTTATCTTGTCAGTCGTCGGACGAGTATTTTTGGCCAGTACTGCCTTTAAGCGTCTTCCATAAATTCTCCTGAAATAATTCGCACAGTGCATTCCTCCTTATTTCACTATAATACCATATTCCAGCGTTCTTTCGTGAGTTTTTTATAAAATAATGGGTAGCTTCTCTTCTATAAAAATAATTCTGTATGAATTTAATAATGACGATGATTCGAATCCTTGCGGATTTTTTTATAATAGCTGTAATGGGGCACCGGCTGAGCCATGGTCTCAAGCTCTTTCAAGATTCAAACGTACTCTAGAAAATAAATTTTTCAAGAGTACGTAATTCACCCTGAATGCTATTCCCCCATTACTGCTATTATAAAATCTGCTTGATTCTCCTCATCGTCTACTTCATAGAGAAATTCTTACTAGTAGGATATTCTTACTAAAAAACTCCGAAATAGTCTTGGGTTATAAAAAAATGCACTGTTTGATTTTTAGTCCATTTGGCAAACGCTAAAGGCTACGGGCAAAATACTCTCCTCCTTGGAAAGAGGGAACTGTCGAGAAATCAAAAAGTTCGCTACAACTGCAGCGAACTTTACATATTTTTATAACGGGATAATGGTGTCATTATCACTATTGGCGAGCTCGGTTGAGACAATCTCAATCATCAGCCCATGTGGCAAGCAGATGCTGGTCTGCCCCGGTTTAGAAATCCAGCCCGTATTCACAGCAATCTGATCAGGGCTATTATCCTCTTTATCTCTAATTCTAGTTCCATCAACTTCGATAATATTATATTGATTATCATGAGGTTCAAAATAAAACTCTTCTCGAGGCGTGTTTTCGCTCAACTCGATGCGCTGAACTTCCTCCCCATCAATGGTAATGATGGCATATATTTTGGCTTCCTCTTTGACGGTTGCTTGTTGGTAAGCATAAATTGCATTTGGTAAAAATGATAAGACCAATAACACGAGCACAATAATAATGTCGAATGGCTTTATCAAATCAGAATACTTCTTAAATATCGTTCTCATCCTTTAACTCTAATAATGTTCTTCGTACTTCTGAGGCAATTTTTGAACCAATCACGAGTAATTCATACAAAGTGAAAGTTTCAAATGGAGTTACTCTTCCCACATAGCGAATAAAAAGTTCACCGTCTGGATCCATGAGTAGCGTATAGTAGGCCACTAACTCCTGGTTTAAGCGATTAATGGTAAAAAGCACATCGAATAAATCTAAACCTAAGTCTTTTCCATTTCCGATTCCTTCATAAGTGATTTGGTAATCGGTACGGTCCTGGCTATCATCAAACACGACGCTAAACGGAAACTCATCTTCTCCTTCTGAATACAGACCCAGAAACGCAATTCCGTCATTGCCTAAATCTTTCTTATCCAGTTTCAATTCACGGTTCTTTAATACCGTTTCAAATGATTCACTTACGTACATCGTGGCCACTCCTTTCTCCATTTGTATTCTCTATTTTACTAGATTCCCTTCTATTTCACAACCAAACATCGAAATCCTAAACTTTTCTTCTCTATTAGGTACGAAAAAATTTTCTGTTTGGCCTTTTGCGCACAAAAAAAGAGACTGAAGTTTCCTTCAATCTCTTTTGCTGTTTTATGATTACCCTAAACGTTGGCGAGAATCCGCTGCACGTTGTAAAGCTTGACCAACATAGTTGATACATAACATCATAATTAAGATTAAGATTGTGGCTGGTAACCAAACCCATAATTTGTTTTCGATGATGTCCGCATTTTTCGCTGCAGAGATTAATGTACCAAGAGATGGTGTTGTAAATGGTAAACCGAAACCTAAGTAAGTTAACCCTGTTTCAATACCAATGTTCCCTGCTAAACGTAAGATTAAGTTAACGATAATTAATGAACTTAAGTTTGGCAAGATTTCACGGAACATAATTCTAAAGTCGCTAGACCCTAATGTTTTAGACGCATTTACATAATCTAAACTTGCTTCTTGAAGAGTACGTGTTCTGAATAAACGAGCAGAACCTACCCAATAGAAGGCTGTCATGATAAATACGAAGTGGAACATTGTGTAGTTTGGAATCACTGTTACGAACACGATGATGATCATCAATGTTGGTAAGATCATGATAAAGTCAACGACACGCATTAAAGTTGTGTCCACCCATTTACCGTAGTAACCAGAAATCAATCCAACGATGATACCGATGATACATGTCAAGATTGTAACTGAGAAACCGATTAATACTGAGTTACGAGCCCCGATAATTAATAAGGCTAAAACGTCACGACCACTTTCGTCAGTCCCTAAAATGTGCGCATTTGATGGGGCTTTATAACGACCTAAAATGTTTACTTTAAGAGCTGTATCTTCATTAATAAACATTGGTCCAATAAAGATCACTAAGAAAAATTAACACTAATAAAATTAACGCTGTTAAGGCAATTTTTATCTTTTAAAAACTCCCGTACAATAACCTGAAAAACCAGCAGGCGGTGTAGATACGGTGCTTTCTTCAACGACAGTTTCTTCAACTGTATTTACATTATTTTTGCTCCATTTGCTACTCCTCCTTTTATTATTGTACACGAACACGTGGGTCTACAATACTCATAATAATATCTGATAATAGCGTACCTAGAAGTGTCGCTGTACCAAATAGTAATAGTAACGCTAAGATTACTGAGTAGTCACGTCCTGTAATAGATGATACGAATAAGTTCCCCATTCCTGGATATGAGAAGATGTTTTCGATAAACACAGAACCACCGATTAAACCAGTGAATTCATATCCTAAGAAAAGCTGCAATCGGTAAGATTGAGTTACGGAAGATGTGGCGGTTGAACACAACATTTTTCAGGAACCCCTTTCGCACGTGCAGTACGAACATAGTCTTGGCTCTTTCGCATCGATAACCCCTGTACGTAAGTATTGAATCGTACCAGTAGTTGAAAGAATCGCCATCGTAAACGCTGGTAGAAATTAAGTGGTGGAATTTGTTTCAAGTAGTAGCTAATGTTCCGCTCACGACGTCTGAATCGACAGAACCACGAGTTGGGAACCAACCTAATGTATAACCAAATAACCATAATAATACTAAGGCGAATACGAATACTGGGATTGAGTAAGTAATGAATGTATATACTACGATTGCTTTGTCAGCCCAAGAGTTTTGAGTAGCGACCTGCAATCATCCCTAATGGTAATGCAATTAAAGTGAGATTAAGAATCGTAACT
>BNJU01004382.1_pt1 | contig 86060 bp, 83 predicted proteins | sample 8539281 | NCBI WGS metagenome assembly BNJU01 (sample SAMD00202456, study PRJDB9452) | human saliva metagenome | isolation source: human saliva | place: Japan
TGTGATTTGTCAACCATACCAGATAATCTCAGGCTTAATCTTCTTTATAAAACTGATGGGCTCCCCTGTTTTTTCAACTGAAAATATGGGGTCGAACTGCATGTACTTTGAACGCTGAATAACAAGCACGTGTATCGCGGTAAAGCCTTTATTCCTCGTGGTCAAAGAAAATCAGTGCTCGTCCGCTTCAATGCATAGGTTACTCATATTCAGCAAAGAACCGTACCAGCGGAATTTCATTCTATTACTCCATCAGAGGTAGCATCGCAAGGCTTTACAGAATCTGTATCTCCGGTAAGTTGCCAAGAGGGCAACTGTGGGCATGTGTTCCATAGTATGGGTCTTGGGGCAAGCTCAGTGTGAAATACATCTGCATACCACTCCCTCTAGTGTCTCTTCCAGTTACTGTAGCCATAGCCGCTGTCTTGCTGCAAACTGAATGTCCTGAGCTGTATTCTTTTGCATAATGTAGCACCTTAAAGCTGGTTTTGTTCCGCAATTTCATCACCCTCTTAAAGATCTCTCCTCAAGGAAGCTGTGCATATCACAATAGTCCGTAACACTTGGTGCTTATACCCATTTCCTGATATTGTTCTTTTAACATCTACATCTCTTTCTATGTTACGTTCTCCAAAGTAATGAGACATCACGACTTTAGCTGCCCTCTTTTGAAATAAACCAGCACCAAAGGCCAGAGCATTTTAAAAGCTCTTAGATGTCTTTGCAATCATCATGTATTGAACAAGAGCGTTGTCAGAAGCATCGAGCTCTCGTCAGTTCCTTAGCCTCGATGAATTCGTGTCAGCATCTTCCTTTCCTTTGGCACAGGAACTTTTGGAACAGCAACCTCTATATCATCTGTCAGTATGCTGGTCTATAATACTTCCTGCCTTTAATCTCCTTCTTCAAAGTAAAACCACTTTCAGAATCACCATTTGAGCTCTCCAGGCCATGCTCCTTTGCCACTTCTTCACAGATGGCTTATGAGCCTGTCTTCTCTTTTCTTCTTAATCTCGGGCGCGAGCCTGTTCCACTTCTTTAGCAGCATAGATGCCATCTCTCTTGGAATAAGGAAAGAACTATGTGCCTTGAGAAAGCCTGCGCACCTATCACATAAAGGCCAGCAGTTTCCTCATTCCTCATGCACTTTTCTCCAGGAAACCAACATTATATCTGTAGTAATCGTATGTCACTTAGTATTTTTAAGAAGATTAACGGAAGCAAGATGTTCCCTCCGCTGAATAATGTCTATTCGTCACTCTTTTAGCACAGTTGTGGACCACTTTGAAGCGATGGGTGAAAATGAGGCATACCAACTGCTTAAAGCAACAAGACCTTCTAAGAACTCCCTCTGTGATAAGCCCTAGGCTCACAGAACTGAGCGTATTCTAAATCACCTCTACTTCATTTGGCTTAGTGAGAGCGCAAGCAGCCTGCTCTTTCTCGGAAATCCTATATCCCTGCCGTAAGAGAGCCTATCGCGGATTGCCAGTAGCACCATCTCTCTCTAACCCACGCCCTTGAGTCTTTCCGGTCTCTTCTATGACTGCTCGTGTCCTGCCTTCAGCACAGGCAGCTCTTACAAACGGAATGATGCAATAAAGTGAGACAGTCTGATCACAGCCATCCCTGTAGTTTTTATGTATTGCTCTGGTTTGCCGCCAGCGGCATTGCTTCACCGCTGGTCATGAGACCGGTCCTTGATTTCTCTTCTCCTGTCATACTTCACTATGCTTAAAATCACGTTCTTTATTGGCTTCTTATATACTCTTCAACAAGATCAAAGCTGAGAGGCTTTTCCTCTTGTTCTCACAGTACATCGCTAAATCATCGCCTCAAGCTCGAGCTGAGGTGCCTGTACTAACAGCTACAGCAACGACCACCGCTTCGGGAAGTTAAGCTTTTGCCCTGTGCAACATCTGTCTGGACTTTCTGTCACATATTGGTAACAGTACAGGTATTTACAAATATATATCAGCTGCTTCGTTGGATTGTCCTAATTTCATAACGCATTCTTGAACATTTCCTTAATTGACTCAGTTCCAGAACGTTTACCCTTTTCGCCAAACAAAAATGCTACAGTAAAAATATCGTTTGTTTTTCACAGTTTTTAAATTTTCCTTTTATTTAATATGCATATTGACTTTTTGTTCTCTAAACCTTATCATTTAGTTGTATCTTGCAATTAATTTCAACAAGGAGGAGTTAAAAATAGAGTCAGTTAGATTTCTTTAATTCCATCGATAAGGTAAAGGCATTTGTGTACGAGGTAACAAAGTTTGATTCAGATTTTGACCTCGTTTCAGAAGATGTGTAATTGATGCTAAGTCAATTATGGGTATTTTCAGTCTTGATCTCTCAAAGCCTATTGACCTTAATATCCACAATGATGCTCAGGCAGACACTATTGTGAATGCACTTAAGCCTTTCATCGTAGAATAATCTGCTAAATCTCATGGCTCTCTTTTATGAAAGCCGGCTCTCTTTTATTGAATCTTCTTTGATGGATTTTCTTTCCTTCTCAACTTCCATAGGCTCGCAGTTAATCCTTCTATGCTCTCCATAGTCTTTTTATAAAGGTTCCTCTATTACATCATCAGCTTTTTCTCATCCTTTTCAATCTTAGAAAAGCAAGGTTTGGTTACAGGATGTTCCGCCACAAATATAGTACAGCAGTCTTCAAACGAGTGAATTGAGGTCTCAAAGTACCTATTCTCTGAAATATTGATAATATCCTGTTTATCAAAGCAGTTACAGGGCGGTGACAGGAGGCCATACTGCATTGGTAGACAAAAGGCTCTGCATAGTCTGACTTGCCCACCTGACCCTATGCTCTCACCTGTTACCAGTCCAGGCACTCATCCTTTAAGGCTAAATCTCAGCAATTTTCATCCTATATCTTCTCATTATAATCGTAGAGTTCATCATGAGGGGCATTTCTCACTTAAATGGCAAGCTGAATATCGGTAAAATTAACCACATAGAGCTTGATGTTCCTGCGTATCTGCTGTAAACCTTGCAAGATCAACTACTTTTTGCTAGCCCTCTCACTTGTGTGGTGGTTGACATGGAAATACAGCCTCTCTTAACTCCTCTTCTAGCCATCATCTTAAGCGGCGACAGGGCTGTCAATTCCTCCTGAAAAGCAGGCACATAGCGCACCTGCTGTGCCAATAGGCAATGACCTCCCTCACCTTTATCGTCTCAGAGTAAATATATACTTATCCCTAAGCTCTGTTGTGATGAACTTATCAGAGTTCTTAACATCTACACTAAGTCTGTCCCCATATTTTTCCAGTATTAGCCCATAATATCATGAGATTTTCCGGGAGAAGTCTTTGACATTTTCTTATATGCTTCTCTTTGCCATTGCCCTTAAAAGTAAAAAGCTCTCCCGTGAGATAACATTCTCAATATAATTAACACTTCTTCATAAAAGCATATCAAGGTCTGTCAGATCCACTATGTAGATGGGACAGATCGTAGTACTCCCATTACCCTCTTCCAAAGGCATCAGAGCACCTTCACTTAGTCAATGCTTCCCCTGCCTCTACAAAGATCTCTGCCGGCTGCTTATATACGCCTGTAGTCACCTCTATTTTCTTAGAGGGCTTAGCAATCTGTCCTGCAGGGCATCCTCAAATAAATAACGGTTCTTACCCTTCACTCCGATTTCTGCGTACTTTATCAAAAAGCTCTATATTCAAACATTATCTTCTCCTGTATTTTGAGAAGTGTTGGCACCAGTTCTTTAAGTGTCTCTATTGCGTAATCAGTCATTTCCTGCTCAGTAAAATAACCCAAAAGCTAAAATCTAAGGGCTTAGAATCAAGCAAATCATTATCAAGTACAAATTCCTTTAGGTTCCGCTAAAATCAGGATGGTGAGGAGGCAGGCAGACCTGATGAAACATAGATTCCCACTTTTTCTTCAAGTGCACAGCATAGAGAACCCGCCTTTACACCTCTAAAAGCTTACGCTTACTATCTGTGGGCTGTCTTTCTTATATTCTCAGCCAAATCATCAGTATCCACTCCATTAATAGTGCAATGAGGAAAAGCCTCAAGCAAATCTCTTATAAACGTTTTCTTTGATGGCATAAAGCATCCATCCTTATGTCCCTCGTATACAGCCTCTGCAGCGGCTCCTATAGCTGCAATTCCCAGTACATTCAGGTACCTGAGCAGATTCTTCTGCTAGACCTCCGTGTATATACGTATGCGTACTCCATCTCTCATATAAAAAGCCTATACCCTTTGGGGCGTGAAAACTTGTGTCCACTTACGGAAATAAAAGTCTCACCCAGCTTTTTAGTATTTATTTCAAATTTTCCATAACCCTGAATAGCATCTATAGATTAGGATATCCGGATTTTTCTCTCTGCGAAATGCTTTATGATGTGTTCAGCATCTGCAAAAGCACCTATTTCATTTTTAAGCACATAAAGAGAGCGTATTGTCTCAGAGTCTATGGACTTAAGAGGTCTTCATCCCTTATGTAGTAAGTTTTGTCTACAGGAGTAGGTTATATCATAGCCCTCTTTTTGCGGCCTCTACCGACTGAAATACAGAGGCATCTCCAAAAGCAGAGTGTGGCAACTATCTTGTTACCATAGCGCTTCGCGGCACTACATTATTATAGCCTGAGTTGTTGGACTCAGTTCCACAGGATGATGAAGATGATTTCCTCTTCTTTGCCTTCAAGGTCTTTTATCTTTCTCCTAGCTTCTTCACATATCTTTTCTGCCTCAAAAGCCCTTTTATATGCTTAGTGGAGAGGATTTGGCATAAACTGTCTTCATAGTCTCATTCATTATCTCAATCACTATCTAGTACTCTATGAGTTGCTGCATTATCTAAAATAACATTCCATTTATCAAGCTCCTATATATCTATCTCAAATGCAAGAACTGGAAATAGAGTGATCCTGCAGTTTCGGTTCTAAGTATCCTGTTGCCAGAGGCTTATGGTTCTGCTCCCATTTTTGCAGCAGAGTTCAAGCTCATCCTCAGATCTCTTCAGAGACTATGAAATTCCTATACTATTTTGCTTTTGCCTCTTTTACGAGTTCCCTCGACCTATCCATTCCCTTTTTCATTTCATAGGGAATGAGGTTAAATTCAAGGCTCTCAGCCCTTTTAACTGCCTCGTTAAATGTAATAAATTCACAGAACTTCAGGGACCTATCATCCTACTGACTGCTTTGCAGCGGTAAGTGATCGTCCTCCATCTTTCAAGATTTTTAAGTTCCTTTTTAGCATCTTCAGCTTTACTATGAGTTCTCTTCATCATAACGGAACTATCTCACTCACTTTAAAAGCTCTACTGCCTTCAGAGATGATAAGCTCCATCTTGTCTTTCTTAGGCAGCCCTGAAAAGGATGATTTTGGCAGGAAGTTCAGACTTGCCCCCTCACAGTCAACTATCTTACATACTATCTATCAGGTGAAACTCGCTGATTTTGCAGTGTAAAGAGACCGTTACCAGCAAGCCTTATTTCATCATCTTCTTTCATCCTGCAGTACATTTTATTGATTTACATCACTTCCCGGTAATATAAGCAACCTCGCCATCTATATTACCGCTATCTATAAAAGTTTGACATTCTACTTCCTCGCTACTAAGCGCCCAGTCATTGTCGCAGGTGTTTGAAACAAGCCTGAGTCCGCATCCTGTATTACTCTTAGTCACATCATCTGCAAGCTCCTTTACTATACCTGAACAGACATAATAGCCGCCTTCTTTAAGTGCAGGAGTGATTATAGGTGTTAAAAGGCACAAAGCACAGAGGGCAAGAATATTGGCTACAACTATGTCATACTGTTTTGTAAAGCTCTTTACAAAGCTCTTCATCTTCAAGCAGGTTTCCTGTTTTCAAGTCTTGCCATATCCTCATATATTATCATTTATCTCAAGATTTTCCTTTTTGAACTTAACTGCCACAGGATCTATATCACAGCATAAGCCCATTTCGCTCCCAGCTTAAGTGCAGCTATGGTAGAATAACACTGCACGACCTACGTCAAGCTTGATCCTCTTTTACATATTTTTGCAGTGCTTCCACAAAACCTTGTGAGTTTCGTGAGTTCCCGTACCAAAAGACGACTCCGGGATCTAGCTTTATGACAACATCCTCATCACCCATCTGATGGTTCTTCCAAGTAGAGTAACCACATATGTTGTCTCCCTATTCTAAATGTATAGATAGTCTTTCCACTTATTTGCCCAGTCTGCCTCGTCTGTTTCAGATATGTATGTGCACCACTTCCCACATCCACAAGTTGGCAACCTCTTCAGGCCCTTCTCTAATCTTCTCTATGAGCTCATCCGAATAAAAGCTGCTATATCTTCAATGCCTGTTCCACTATTGTAGGGTGCGGATGAAGACTCATCAGGAGCATCGTCCTTAGATAAAATACAAGCTCTGCACTTCCGTCATTGGGCTCGCTTTCAGGAAGAATATCCACATACATCTGCTTCTTTTCAGCCTCTGTAAGCAGTACCTTGTCAATGACTTCAACTCCGTATATGCCAAGTTCAGCAAGCATATCTATAATCAAATCAGTTGCCTCTGTTGTTGTTTCAGTCTGTGCTTAAGCCATTTCATAATCATCCCTCCATTGTTATGCTGTTGTCTTTAAGTAAAACCTACTAATTTTTATCACATAAGTCATTTTTGCAAAAGCTGTCTCGGACTTTTTCGCAAGATACTTGAATATTTTGCCAGGTATGCTAAACTACTTGCTTGCTTTGCAGGAGTGGCGGAATGAAGTAGACGCATCAGACTCAAAAATCGGCGATAGCAATATCATCGTTCAGTCCCATCTCCTGTATCACTGGGATGTCAAATGAATTTGACATCCTATCTGCAGAAATTTCTTGAAAATTAACTGTCAAATAAAAATCTCTTATTTCCAGTTTGCAAATACCTTACCACACATCTACTCGTATAATTTCCCTGCCTTCACCTTCTACAACTTCACATGATAACAATCTGCTTTCCATTCCTTTCCACCAAAAGCCCACTGACCAAGAATGGTCTCCCTTAGTGCCGTCTTCCTTTTGTACTCTGCAGTTCCTGTTTTTCCATATATGTCAAATCCCAGCCAGGACAGCTTCTTAGCTGTTCCCTCAGTAAACTACTGCCCTCATATAAGACTTGATGGTTTCTGCCTCTTTGAGCAAAGACCTTCCTGCTTTTGATCCCTCAAAAGCTCTTTACAACCCTTTTTCCATCTTCAGTTGTTATTTCTTCAGCAATATAAAGGCTTCATCAGCACTCCGCCATTGTAGCATGTAGCCGCTATAAAGAGCATTGTGAAGGGAGTAATCTGAGTCTTTCCTGTCCTATGGCTGTCTGCATGCACCTCACCAAGGCTGGATGAATCAGTACAAAGCTGCTTTTGACGTGGTAAGGGCAAATGGAAGCTCATATTGAAGAAGAAATTTCTCAAAGCTTCATGTATTTACCCTTGATAGCCTATTCAATACTTGCAAAGGCACCGTTACAGGAGTTAGCAAAAGGCTTTCTTCAGGTCTTCTTTTCCATCATTTAATCTTGTCATGACATGCTATCTCTCACTAACAGTGTACACTCCCTTGCAGTCAAAGTTAAATTTGTCATAGTTTTTATTCTCCTTATGTACTCCAGAGCAGTAATCACCTTAAATGTAGAGCCTGGTGGGTATAGTCCGTTTGTTGCCCTAGTTTACAAGCTTTGCATCCTTTTAGGAAGCTTTGAGAGACTGTCTCAGTCCGCAAGTACAGTGTTTGGAGTTATAATCAGGCTTTGATACCATTGCAAGCTCCCTTACCAGTCTCCGACTCAATGATTTACCCTGCTCCGTGGAAGCCCTCCAGTGCGTATTTAGCTCTTTTTGAAGCCTGCTGTCTATAGTCGTAACTACATTATCACCTTTATTTTTGACCTGATTCAGTCTCTCAATCACCCTATTATACGCATTGTCATTTGGGTCAACAGCTCATAATTCATAATCAGCTTCTATTCCTGTCTTACGGATACATTTCTCCCTACTATGTGACTGTACATATCTCCATGGATATACCCTCACACTCTTACCCTTTTCTTCTTTGGTGTGCAGCACATCTCCATCAGCAGAAGTATCTTTCCTCTGGATACATAGTATATAAATATCAGTCCTTTTTATTGAGCGTGTTCATTATCTTTGGTGCAGTTTGAAATTCAAAATATGTGGGTAGCCTACTCATGCTCTACAAAGAGTCTATAATAGGGTAGGTCAGCCCCACAGGCTTTTGATGAGGCTTAACAGCTGAGCATTTTCAGCACCTCAGCTTACTTTTGCTACCTATCTATAAAGTCCCTGATTACACCGAAAATAAATATCGTACTTATGAGTTGAACTCCCTCCCTGACTGACAAGAGGAAGTGTTACTCCTGTTGACTGGTATGAACTTTACAGGTTCCACCTATGGATAAAAATGTCTGAAATCAGAGTACATTGTGGCACAGCCAATGGATACAAGCTGATGAAATACACTCTTGGTTCTCCAGGCTAGTAAAATAAACGCTATTGTTGTACATAGATAAATCAGTATGAGGCAAAAGCCAAAAAGCAGTAAAGCTCTTCACAAGAGTCCTGAGATATAAAGTCCTCTCAACCACAGGCGTATTCTTCGGAGCACCATTGCAGAGTAAAAACCAAACCAGCCACCGCTTCCCTATGCCAAAGAGCGACTGGGTCACCTGCATAGCCTTGTCATCTATGTGTTTCCAAGGATTTACAAAAGCCTGTACCCTCACCCTTGCCCGATGGGCGAGATGTAGTAGCCTGCAATAGCGGACAATATGCCTCCCTCCTGTAAAATAGTCCAAGAGTTTGACATTGCCAGTGGCAAAATAAGTCATTACTACAAAGGTAGTAAAAAGAATAGCATCGGCCGCCAAGGTCTTTTGCTAAGCACCAGAAGAAAGCACCATTACTGCTGTTAAACGGGTTGTATTATTATCTGTTTAAAGCTGCTGCTGACATAAAACAAAGCTATCATAAATATCAAAAGAATCTTTACAAACTCGGAGGTTGTATACTTACTCCAAAGCACCTTTATCCAGTTTTTAGCTCCGTGTTGTACTCTAGCCCTTTAAAAACACATAGGCAAGGGAGGCTATTCCGGTTACCGCATAGAGATAGCCCATGTTTCCTAAACATAACCATCTTCTTTATCAGAAATGGAGGTATGAGGCAGGCTGTTGGTGCAGCGGCTACAAAATACAGTGTTTTGCTCCCAATATGAAGTTAAGCCTTGTAACAAAGACAAAAGCCCCACTACTGGAAACTGCATATGAAAGAACAGGGTTTTTAAACAACTTTCCTGTAAAAATATTCCTATACAAAAATGTAGTTACAACAAAAAGCAGTACCTGTACAAAATACAGTATAACCACCTTTATTTCCGGAGTCTTTCAGGAATATACATAAAAACCACCTTAAATGAAACATAAGGATGAGTACCAGTTGAAGAAATATATCTCACCGTTTCTTTTATCACCATATACAAATCGATAAAAGCCCAAATACGCATATATAGCAGTAATAATTATAATTATAGTCTTAGATACTTCACTTACTAAACTTTTGCAAAGCTTCATTACCTCTCTTACTTCTGAATCCGTTTCAAATGAAAAATCTAACCTTAAAAAGTCAGGAGAAAGTTCCCTAATCTCACCCATTTTCTCAAACAGGTTAAGCGGAACAGCCTGATAGACATAGTTGGTACAGCTCTCACAGTCCTTGATTATAGGGAATTTTCCCACTCTTACCATCTGACTTTCTCTTTTTATTCTCGATGTATAGAATATCAGGGAGTCTCTTGATCACCTTTTTTAAGTTCTTTTACGCAGGCTCCCTTATTCTTCCACTGACACTGAGTCATAACCATAAGTTCTTCCCTGCCATATACTACAAGAGAGAGCTTTGAGGATACAGTTATATTGTTTCTTACAGCCTCTGCCTCTCTTATGCTTTGTTCAAGTGAAGCTGTATGATGATGAATCCCAAAGTCAGAAAAAGTCTCCCACAGCCTTTGAATTAAAGGCATATAAGTTGGTATCTCCTATCATATCAAAGGATACAGATGACAGTTTCTCCAATTCCTTTACGAAGGATATTTCTTCTAAGTTCCTTACTAAAAAGCCTTTAATCCTAAAAGGAGGTCAAATCCTGACTTCCCTTTAGCAAAAATCTCTGATATTTTTCTTTATTTTCTTCTAAATATTTCAGGAAGTCTTAGATAAAGCCTCCTGCTCTTCATTTCTGCCTCATCAAAGCCCTGTTCCCAGATCTGGAAAGTCCAAAAAGCTCAGTATTTATAATTATCTCTGCTCTGTGTCTTTATAAGGTGCTAGTTACCTTTAGATACAGTTTTTAACTACTTTAAAGTCAGATACAACAACCTCCTAATCAGGATTAAATTCATGCTTTGAGATCACAGTATGCGCCTCGATGACAGGCTGCATCTGTCCTTACATACCTGTCCGACAATAGCTTGAGGGGCTTCACAGGCAGTCTCTTCTAAAGCTCGTTCAGAGCTGACATCGGAAAAGACATCTCCCAGGTTACATCAATATCCTCTCTCTTAAGGTAAATTCTGTATCACCCAGCTTTAGTAGAGCTCGTACAGACTCTCTCTTCATCCACAGTATGTTTTCAGCTTTCAGGCAGATAGCTGCCACTTTACTGACACGCTGGCATCTTCCGTATAAAGAGTGAGGATAAGCTCGTTGTCAGCCTCTGCATAAAAGCTTGCCTTTACTCTCTTTTTAATAGGTTTTAAGATAATATTATCGTTTATACTCGTTAAGTCAGTACTTCGTTTCTTTAGTCACTATACACAGAGTCCTGCCTTAACAGGCAAAGCCCTTCAGTGAAAAGTTAGCCTCAAAACTCTCTCCTTTTCTTGCCATCCTTAGAGTAAACTCCCATATCACAGGCTCAGTCAGTATATTATCGAACCTAGATTTCCACCACATCATATGCGTTTAGGTCTTTCTCTGCACTAATTAGCATCACATTTTTCTACCGCTTGCAATCACATTGGTAACTCTTCCAACAAGCACTCCATTGTGATTTGGTATCGTATTAGCCATCATCTCAAAGTGACCGTTATGATTAACCAGATAGCCTTTTGTAAAAGCTGCCTCTGTTGTAGATATCAGAGCTCACATCCTCATTTCTCTACTCGCACAGCCTGAGCAGAATCAAACTCTTCTCTTCCATCATTTAAGTACACATCTGTCCATTTTCTGTATAAATAAGCTGTAAGAGCAGCATATTCAGGGCGTTTCATCCTACCCTCTATCTTAAATGAATCTATGCCTGCCTCCACCATATCAGGAATGAGGTCGAGGCACAGATATCACTGGACTAAGCAGATATGGCTTAGTCTCAGAAGCTCTTTCCGAGGGCTTATGCCAGATGAATTCTCCCCTTCATTAAAGGTTGTAACTCATACGGCACGGTCCTGCACGCTTCCTCTGTTGCCACTTCTTCCTCCATTCATAACTGACGTCAGGCACTGTCCCGAATAACAGACACAGAGTGCCCCATCTTACAAAAGCACTCTATCTCTATGTCATCATCCTAAAGGCTTCTACTTCTCTAAGAGATAATTCGCCAAGCCCAGCCTCTCGACACCATACTGTTTTAAGAAGACCCTTGTGAGCTCCTGTGTCGCAGACAGCTCATCTGAGTGCTGGCGTGAAGTGCAAGGTCAGGAAAGCTTTCACGAAGAAATTTTAATACTCAAAATCCTGCACAAGTATGGCATCAATACCTGCCTTATAGTACGGAGCACATAGTTATAAGCCCCTTCATCTCATTTTCTCTTGATGAAAAGGTATTGATAGTCATATATAGTTTTTATCGTGCAAATGGGCATAGTGAATGGCTTCCACCAATTCCTTTTCTTCAGGATTGTCTGCAAAAGCTCTGGCTCAAAAAGCTTTTCCACCTATGTAGCAGGCATCAGCTCCACCTGCAAAAGCAGCCCTCATCCTCTCTACAGAGCCTGCAGGGAGCAAGTATCTCAATTTCTTTTTCTTATTCATCTGTTACTTTCGTTTTTCCTCGTTCTTCTTCCTTCTTTGAAATAAGTTCATCTTTAGTTCAAATATTTCCTTATTTCTCTCCTCTATTTCTTTCTCCAGATCTTCTTTTTCTCTACCATTTTGTAGTATTCATCAGCAAGATTAATCTGAGCATCAGATTCTTATGCTTCTCATCCAAATCTTGTACCCATCCTCTTTAGCAAGAGCGGCATACCTTGAGTTTAAGAATAGGGCGATTTTTGTAAATACTCTTCGCTTTCATATCCGCTAATGGTATATTGTTTATTATTGATAATAACCTTGATATCATTTTTTTACATTCATATTTTTCACCCCAACGTAGTCTACCTTAAGCCCAAATGTGTATAGGCAAGTTCAGTAACTATCCTTCCTCTTTGTGTTCTTGCTAGGAATCCCTGACTGAATCAAATATGGCTCATATACATCCTCAATTGTAGCCGTATCTTCTCCTATGAAACTGCTATTGTGTCTCTAAGCCAACAGAGGTATCCGTTAAACTTTTCTATCATTGTAGTAAGTATCTCTCTATCATATATGGTCAAGCCCGTAACTGTCTGTATTGAGAGTGCAAAGCACCTCAGTGGCAACCTCTTTTTAGTTACCTTTCATCATACTTTACCTCTGCAAAATCCTGACTCTCTTTAACAGCCTGTTTGGCAAAGTCTTGGAGTACCTCTGGAACACTCTTAGCCATCTCTAGGGCAGCATCCTCATCTACCTTCACTCCCAAGTACACCTGCAGACACACTATATATTGTCTTTAGCTCAGACAGAGTATGGTATTCATAGTCTGTTACCACTCCAAATCTGTCTCTTAGAGGGCTAGAAAGCATACCCTGCTCTTGTTGTTGCACCTATGAAAGTGTAATTTGGGTGAGTTCAAGCTCTTATGCTCTTTGACGTTGCTACCTTACCTGATAACAACATCTATGGCAAAGTCCTCCCATAGCAGGATAAAAGTACCTCTTCAACCCTGTCTGTTCAGCCTGTGAATCTCATCTACAAAGCATCTCCCTTCTTTGAGATTGTTTACATATAACTGCAACATCTCTGACTTCTCTATAGCGGGACCAGGAGGTAATCTTAATATGCATCCCATTTCATTGCTATAATGCCTGGCAAGTGGTCTTGCCAAGTCCCGATGGTCCATAAAGAAAGCACATGGTCAAGCTGGTTCTTTTCTTCCTTTAGCCGCCTCTATGTACACCTTCATCATTTCCTTGGCTTTTTCTGTCCGATGTAATCAGTCAGAAAACTTAGAGCCTAGAGTATCATCATTTCTTTATCTTCCTCTGAAAGCAGCTGTCGATATTATCCGTCTTTTTGTATCGTTTTGCATCTATCTCAACCTTTTACATCAGATTTTTGAAACCTGAGCAACAACTCTTCTGCAGTCATTTCCTCTGTTATTTCACATTGCAGTTACTGCCTTCATAGCCTCTGTCCTACTATGTCCAAGTGCCTCAAGCACCTGATAAGCTTCTTCTTTTACCTTACTTCCTGCTCCACGTAAAATATCCCTGAAGTATCAGAATCAGCACTACTTGTAAGGTCTTCTGCATTTGATGACACTCAACCTTGTCTTTAAGCTCAGAACCAACTTTTTAGCAGTTTTGGCACCTATTCCTGAGCCTTTCTCAATGGTCTATATCCTCCAGAAAGTATAGCAAAGGTAAGCACATCTGTAGACATGAGACGAAAGTATGGCAATCGCAGCCTTGGGTCCTATACCGTTAACCGTAATCAAGAGCTTAAAAAGTCAGGTCTTCTTTATCAAAGAAACCAAAAAGCCATAGCATCTTCTCTTATCTAGAATAGGTATGGGGTTTTATAGCCTCATCCTGCTTTTGGAAGCCTGCCGATTACATTGTTTGGCACTATCACTTCCACTCCCATACCATTTACATCTAGTCACACTATCAGCGGTTACACCCTCTAATTTCCCTTTAACTGAGGCTATCATATACAGTCTCCTACATAGTTTATTGTCAAAAATATAATCAGTTCTATGATACAACAAATAGGGCTCTATGTCAAAGTTTAGAGTGGAAATTTGATGAGTATTCGATCCGAAAAATGTAGTTTTTGCTTGCATTATTGATATGTAAAATGTGGTCAATTATTCATTAATGGCCTTAATCTAGAAAGTAAAATATTTGCTTATTTAGTAAAAATGATTTAATATGTTGTTGGTGTCAAAAGCATAAAGAATTCTGTTAAAAGCTTTGCGCAAAAAGGAATTTATTAACCTTTGATACGAGTTTATATACATATAGGAGGGCTACTCATCGTTAGCTTTGATTACAGAGTGCAAGTAGTGGACTTTGGGGTTGGTGCAAGACTTCTTGCAATGAACGGATATGACCTTATTATAACTGCCAGAAGAAAAGACAGTCTTATGACGCTTAAAAATGCTATAGAAAAGAAATACTAAAATAAAAGGTGGAGGTTGTTTCTGCTGATTTATCTGATGTAAGTGAGGTATTGAATCTTGCCGGGTAAATGCTTCACAAAGAAGATTGATGTCCTATCAACAATGCCAGCTTTGGTATACTTGGTACATTTAACAATATGTCAGGCAGGGGACAATGTAGACCTGATTAATACCAATATTACTGCCCTCACCTTCTTAGTCAGGAGTTTATAAAAACGCAGAAAAAGGATATATACTTAATGTTGCCAGTATTGCAGCCTTCTTACCAGGTATCTTCTCTCACCTACTACGCTTCAAAGGCTATATGTGCTTAGCCTTTCTACGGCGGTAAATGAGGAACTAAAAAGGGCTGCAAGCCTATATCAGTTACCACACTTTGCCCCGGACCTATGAGACTGAATTTTTCTCTACAGCAGGAGCTTCCAAAGAATTTGCCACGGCTGCACCTAGGGGACTGCGCAAAAAGGGCTTAAAGTATGTTTTGAGGAGAAAATCTTTGGTGTTCTCAGATAACCTCACTGCATGGAGCCCTTGGAAGCAGATTTTTACCTTTGGGACTGATTACTAAAAATAAGCTACAGGGTGCAAAAAGTAAGTTGTTGTAGTCCGGTAGGAGCGGTGAATAGCCACCGTCCTCTCACAACACTGTACATACAGTTTGTCACACATATCTTCCTAATATCAGCTTCCTTTCAGATTCAGAGGCTGCCATAGGCTCACTTCCTTTAGTGCATCCTTCCCACTATCAGGCAGATTCAGGACTGCCGTTAGAAACTATCGCAGTTTTACGCACAATAAAAGAGAGTATCTACATTACTATACTTCCTCTTTTATTTTAACCCTAATCACGCAACCTCGGTAGCAACTTTTGTTTTGCGAAAAGCGCCAAAAATGTCATCATATTGGTTATACTTTGAAAAGAGCCTTACTGATTAACATCACTATTGTCTGTAAAACCAAGTGACTTATAAAACGATATAGTCTTCTCACTATCTTCCGTAATTAGATGCATCTGGTGACATTTTCCTACTCCTCTAACATCCTCTTAAGTAAAAGAGTGCCTATACCATTTTCTCTGAAAGTCAGGATGAACCCAAAGATCCTGTGATAAGATTGCCAGCCGTCACCGACTGCTGATTATGCCAACCAGCTTGCCATCAACACAGTACATATATCTTTGAGGAATTTAAGTAAGCATTTCTTAGCATTTCAGGCTTGTCGGTATAATTTGTCCAGCCTAACACTTGTATATAATCAAGAGATTTCTGCTTCTTTATATACTGCGTATTCTTTGATTATAACTTCATTAATCCTCCTTAATCGTGCACTAGCCTCCTTAAGCCAAAAGCCAGCTCTCACCCCTCAAAATGGTGAGCTCCTGTCTATACCAGTTTGTGGTAATCATCTATCTGCTCTATATCTCTCTTTTCCAGATATTTTACATCAATTGCCTCTTTTATCGATAGGGCAATGAGTTTGCTGATCTCAAAAAGCACATAGACTGACCATATTCGTTTTTAATGTCCTTCTTGCAAAAGCTCATTCTCAATTCTTATACCATAAAGCTGTTCTCAGTATATACCATTGAGCTCGTCTGTTGTTATATACCCTCTTCCAAGAACTGCACTGTCATTCCTCTCGGAACCATCTTCCATCTGAAGCCATTTTGGCGCCTCGTGACATTGTTGAGATAGCCCACTCCTAGCCTGTTTCCACACCTGTAGTCTATGCCAATATTCCAAAGTGGAGCACGGCAAAGGATGTCCCAAGATGTCTGTACAGCCATGGGAACTTAGCGTTTAAAGAATTCATATGTCCCTTAAGCGTAAGCGTGTAGTCCCTCTTCCACTCGTCGCTCAGAGGTACAAACACTATGGTTCTTGTGATATCGGTAGTTCCCTCATAATACTGTCCACCTGGTCTACCAGGGAAGAAAGCCTTCGAGCTTAGCTCTGTATCATCTCAGGGTGTCGCTGAGTAGTGCATCATTGCTGCATTTGCATTGTAGCGCTATTGCTTGTCAAGGAGAGTTCAATAAAGCCATCCTGCTCCTTCTTCTCTCCTCAAGATAATCACTTGCGAAAATCTCGGTAATCTTCATCTTGCCAACATTCTTTTTAACGCAGTAAATGAACTTCACCTCGCTACTCCGTCTTTTCACATAGACCTTTTTGATGTTTTTCTATCTCTGTAAATTCTTCTTAGCCTTCTCAAGGGTTGTTGGATTTGGTTTATCTATCTTCTCAACATTTTCAGGTATATTGCTGTATGTTGCATAGTTTACTTTGCTGATGCTTAGCAATACCTTCTTGCAGTCTTCGGTCCTTTTAACATACTCGTAAATGTCGCATGGTGACTATTACATGTGTTGCTGCAAATTCTGCCCTAAGCACATCGTTAAGCACTGCTTCGTTTAAAGATTACAGCCTTGTCCATAAATACCACTGTATGAAACACTACAGGGTTGCAAGGGATGTCATCTCCGCATGTTAGCAGAGCCAGGCTATATCATCAAGGGAGTGAGTATAAAGGCATCAGCTCCCTCTTCCTTCATTTATCTCTTACAAAGGTAAGCTTATCTGATGCAGGTCTGCCTGAGTATTTTCTTCTAGGAAAAATGCAGGTTTACTAGAAAGTGCAGTATGTCCGGTCCAGATTTCATCTACCAGATCCTTGTCATATTTGATAGTAGCATTTTTCTTTTTTCAATGGCAACTTTAATCTGTATTGCCAAAGTGCAGAAGTGATTACTCTTCCATCAAACAAGCGCTCCCTTTTTCAGAATGTTATCTTCAATGTACTTTGATATGGTAGGAACCCCCTCCTCACCATACGACTGCTCTATAGTACTTCCTGAGCTCTCTTTCAGCCTGGATAAAATATCTGCCATCTGTCCAAGAGCTGCCTATCCTTCCCAACTAAAAGGCTGCCCACTTTGAACCTGTAAAGCCCGACATATGATTTCCCTAACTCAAAATGCTCTCTGATATTCTGATTCATCGAAAATCAGCTGTGAGCGCAGATAAAAATCAATACTTACAGCCATCTTCTCTCTAATTTTGCCAGTTTTCTTTAACTTGTTTGTCCTCCTTGCATTAGTTAGAGCTGATTGTTATAGAAAAAGTCTAACACAACGATTGAGTAAAAGCATTGATTTTCATTCTTGACATATATATATATAAAGGTGTTAGTACATTATCTAATATTTAATATTTAGGAGAGGACTATGGCTGGTTCAACTTTTGGAACTTTGTTTGAGATAACTACTTGAGAGTCTCATGGTGCAGGACTTGGGTGGTTATGGAACGGCTGTCCTGCAGGAGCTTTCTCTAAGTAGAGAGAATGTGCCCTTATATGAACAGAAGGCGCCCGAGACAGCAAATATACTACTCCCAGACAAGAAACTGATGATATAGAAATACTCTGGGCGTGTTTAATGGGCTTTTACCAGGCACTCGATTGCGGTGATGGTAAGATGCAGACCAGCATTCAAGGACTACGATAAGATTGCCTAATTACTACTGCGTCCAGGTCATGCCGACTATACCTTTGATGAAAAATATAGCTTTAGAGACTACAGGAGGAGAGTAGCTCATCGGAGAGAAACCCTTTCCCGAGTAGCCGCAGGTGCTGTAGCAACAACTTCTCAAAAATTTGGTATAGATGTCCTTACACTCACTCAATAGGAAATATTAGCTTACCTGTTTGACCTACTTAACGATAAAGTAAAATAACAAGAGGCTGTTCTAATTCCTCACTTTTATATGCCTGATGAGAATCTACAAAATTAGCTGAGGATATCTGGAGGGATTAAAAAGCTTGAACTCTGCCGGCGGAATAGTAGAATGTGTGCCACAGGGCTTCCTGCGGGCTTGGGAGACTGTGTTGATAAGCTCGATGCAAAGGCTTGGGCAGGCTCTATTTTCAATAGGAGCTGTTGAGGGGTTGAAAATAGGCGATGGTTTGCCTCTGCAAAAGAATACAGGTGCCTGATAATAACGATGCCTTCATTTGTGAAAATGGGAGAGATTAAAAGATCTACGAATCATAGCGGTGGTGTTCTGGCGGAATGAGTGACAGTTCACCTCTCATTGTTAGAGCTCTTTTCAAGCCTACACCGTCAATAGCTGACACAAAGCACTGTTAATAAGACAAGGAAAGAAATTGATATAAACATAGAGTATACGATCTGTTGTTTGTCATCCCGTGCAGTAGTGTGTTGAGATCTATGACAACCCTTGTGCTTGCTGATTTACTGCTTCAGAATTCGGTTTCAAGACTGGATAATTTGAAGAAAATATATGACATAAGATAAACACTCATTTCAAGGTATAAAACTGCTTGGTTATATATATAGATTGACTCCTGCCCATGTTTATACTTTGGAGGCAGTAGTGAGGCGATGACCAACTGCCCGACCTACTCACAACGCTTTACGTGCGGTTCCTCGTATACAGCGCTTTAAATGGTTATGGCGTGCACGGGCTGATATGCTGCGGCTGGAAATCACCAAAGCCACTGTTTGCTCAGTCTACTGCTTTGTCATTACCATATTGTAGCGGAAACTGTCAGTGTTGTAGCCAATAGTCACGTCTGCTGTTTGCCGCTTTTCAAGCCAAGTCTTTGGGAACTTCATCCCTCAGTTTTTCGGTATCTGGATTTCGCTATCTTGCCATTGTTTCACATACAGCCATTTTCTGTGATAGAACCATCTGTAACAAGTGCGTGTAGTTATAGGTACTTTGGCTCGTGTGGCGATCTTATCCTCCAGCGCAACCTCATGTGAGAGATTTTTGTTCGTCAGACCAGAGATTTGCCCATGAGGTTGGTATCTCCCTCATATTATTTTCCGGTTGCTTATCAATGTTTTCCATGACGTTTTCTTTACCATATCCTTAAGTTTTCCTTGAATTAGTTTTCTTTATTCTGATAACCAATATAATCTGCTAGTTGTTGGCTTTTTCATAGGCATATTCTATAATCTTTTTCATAAGCTTTTAGAAATAGCCTTTTGCTGAATACTGAGCCACTTTTATCTCATGTTGCTGTGTATTAGCTTATTAACTTCGTCATTTACCATATAGGCGTCCTTTCGAGGGAAAAGTAGTAGTACGAGACTTTTTACATCTGAACCGCTAAAATTTAATTATAGTTTTTATTGTAATTTTGTACTGTTATGACGTGCTTTATAAATTATTTGTCGCAAACTATTTTGCTATTTAATGCTTTATTGATGGTTTCTTGAATAAAGGACATACAGCATTTACCCAAAGGATTGTTAATTTCGCTACTTTCCATTTTCATTGCCCCTGTAGATCTAATAATATCTTTAATATTCTTTGCACCATCATATAAAACAGCGTTTATAATTTGTTCTGTAACGTTGCAATAGCATATATTTAGGTTGCATTCTAACCATATAAGGAACTTTTACGTCTTCCTTATACTTTTCATTGTTTAAGTTATAATACACGGCATCACAATCTTCATTCATACATAATATAGTAGTTTCTTCATCTGGCCTTTCTTAAGGTTTTCTGATACCACTATGCTTTACAGTTATATTCTTAACCTTTTCTCCTATTTCCGTGACATTTGGGGCAATATTCTTTTTCTTCCATTATTGTACCAATGTGTGTGTTGAAACTCATGCAAAGATTGATTTATCTTATTTTCTTGACTCGCTATTTCCTCCTGTCCTCAAATGATATGTGTCTCTATAGTTAATCAGGATATCTAATACCTCTTTCAATATATCTACAGCATATTCTCTGTCGGTGTCTCCTTTCTCTACTATAACTCGAGACAGGTATGAGGTTCAACCACATCCTATTATTCTTTTGGATATTGAACCCATTTCCCTATCTCCTGATATTCTTGGTTCATAATAATAAATGTTGGTGTAATAACTTTTCATTAGGCATAAAACTTACTGTAACTATCTGTATCTATTACTGAGTATTTTCATTATAACCACTTGACAGCTCTGAGGATATTAGTGATAAGGTCAATGCACCGGTTTTCTCCTAATCGCAAGTATATTAAATTTGCTTGTTATGTTTGCAGCTCTTTTTAAGTCTTCTTTGTTCATTTCTCTTTCTACCAATAGTGCCATAATGGTTTATAACAAATTTGCCATGTCATTACTATATCCATTTCTATTGTTAAAGATAATTATATCATAAATAGACTGATAAGTCACTTTAACCTCTTTATACTTGTGCTTATGTTGTTATTTATTGAGATAGTCCTTGTTTTCCTTGTCCCACTGGAACTGCTCCAAATCCATAGAACTCCATCATCCATTGACCATAGTCCAGTTCTTCAGACTTCTTTCCTATCTCAGTAGCCTCTCCCCTAGCTTTGATATTGTTTCAGTATTTTCACTTGGCTGTTCCTTAGCTTTTGTCTTCGTTCTTTAACATGTCTTATCTCAACGTTTCCTTAGGATCTACTACCGCTCCTGCCTGATAAGACCACTCAGCGTCTCATCGACCTTATACTGAAAGAGCCAGATCCTTGCTTGCTGTTGTAAAACTCGTAAGTTGAATTGGCTTTTCTGCGTCTTCCTCATCTTCCTTATAGGACATATACTGATTATATCTGTACTCAAGCTCAAATACAGTTTGTTTACCGCATACTTATCGTGGCTGTAATCTAGAGAGGACTTTTGATTAACATACTTAATCTTAACTGTATTGGTAGATTAATCAGCTTGTTCTCCTTAGCGGCATTTGAGCTTAAGCGCCTTCGAGTTTTATCAGTTTCAATGAATATATAAAAGGCTATTACAACTCCACCAATTATGGTAAGTATAAATACAATATCAGCAAAGGTATCAAATATCATATAAAGAATAAGATACATAAGCAAAAAGTAAGCTATGATTGTGCCTGCTACAGCCCAACTTCCCATAAATGCTTTTCTGCTAAGCTCTGCCTCCTCTTCATGCCTAAGTACCGTCTTTTCACTGATGAGCTTTCTTAAGTCACTTTTAATGGTTTGTCGTACTCTTCTTCTTTTTTCAGTCTTTTTATCTCGTCAGAAATTATATCCTCATACCTTTCCATAACCCCGAACTCAAACTCGGTGAGCTCAGTTCTCTTACTTTCAAGCTTTGATATATCCTTTCGTAGGTCAAGTATGTACTTTTGCGTATGTAAGCAGTTCTTTCTTTGGCTCTTCAGGCAAACCGTCAATTATCTGCGCATCCGTAGATAACGGTTTTACTTCATCATACTCTATGATTTTTGATTTGAAGATTAGCTTTGTCAATCTTTTCACAAATTGAACGAACTTCCTCTTCATAATCAACCTTAACCTCTTCCTGTTCAACTTCCTTTACCTTTTTATGAAATAAGCCCATTCCAAGCTCCTTCCCTATACTCAGTTTTAAATTCTTCAAGCTTAAACTCTATTTCCTTGTAGCCCTCCGCCACCTTATAGGTCTTAAGCTTGCCAAAAACATTTTCAATTCTACTTATATTCTCACTATTTAGAGCCAATCTCTCAGTTTCTTTCCATACAGACTCAGCCTTTGATATAACAGCCTCATCAGTTGTCAAAATTCACCGACTTTTCGTTAGAATTCCTTTCTCATGGTATCCAAGCTTAAGTGCAAGTATGAGTAAAGAAAAGTGCCTTATTGCTACCAGTATATTTGTAAGACTTGTAGAAGCAATTTGCTGCTTCTCTAAAGGAAGATACATGTATGAGGCAAATCCCCATAGCTTTTAGCACCAGTCCATAGTCCCTATCTGCAAGGCTTTCCACCTTCAGAGTTCCTCTAAAGCACTTTAAGAGGTAGAGAAATTATTTCTTCTCTTCAAGCTTTTTATAGCCTATAAATGCTTTCTTTCCCAATCACGGCATTTTCTCTAAGGACTTAACAAGCTCTATGGTTTCAAGAATTTCGTCCTTACTATAGAGGTCACAACCGCAAAATAAAGCAGTAATTACATCATTAAGGCTGAAACCATCCTCAACCAATCTTTTAAGCTTGTCTGCCACAGCAGGCAATTTAAGCTCTTCTTTAATATAATCATGTCAGATGATGAAAAACTTCCCTATCTATGCTGTATACATTGTTGTTTACATAGTGACAGATTTCCTCAATAGAGTACAGTCTTTTATCTGTTCCATCCGGCACAAACGGCTTTCCGCCAAGTCTACCGCTACATATTATTACTTTTCCCATATTAACTCCCAGACTCTGTTTGTGGTAGGTACAAAGCTTCCAAATCCCAAATCAGAGGCTTTTATGATACTGTGTATCTCTGTTTGTAAATTTAAGCGACAACCTTATTCTAGTCAATCCTGCTTCAGCAGTGCTAATTCCCGAAAATGATATGAATCTCTGGCTGGTTTTCTGGTAATAAAATCATTTATCTGTATACCCAGCTCATCTTCATCCTTAATAATTAAGTCAATCTCAGTTTCTGCTTCCATACCACTTTAGTGCAGGCTTTAAGAGTGTAATCTCAGTATTTTTACCGTCCTTTACAGCCATAAGCGAAAAGCCTACTGTTGTCTTGTCCTCCTCCATCAGCACTATGTCTGTTGGTTCATCTGAGGTCTTGTCTTTTGCTGCCAGGCAGGCTCCCTTAGCATATAGGTTCTGTCCTCTAAATATCCTTCTTCCCGGAGAAGCTTCCTAAGCACTCCATCTGCCCAAGCATCTATAAAACTCTTCCTACGCATATATGGGCAGATACTAGATTCTTCAAGAGCCATCAGAGAGGGTGTGAAACAAATTGGCACTTTTCTTCCTGATTGCTTCTAACTAGGGACTTATTAAGCTTCTCAGCCTTTTCTTTTTGCTTATTTTTAGCTGTTATGAGGCTCAAGCTTTTTGGATATGGTAAGTATTCTAAAGTGAAGTCCGTCTTCTTCAAGCTCAAATAAAGCAGTATCATTTAGCTAAAGCTCGATTTTCTGATTAATAGTATAGTATAAAAATGCCTCATCATAGGTTTAAAAAGAATGTACTTTTCCTTTTCAAATCCAAGCTCCTTAAGCACAGCAGTCATCTTGAATGACATCTCTTTTGTAACTGTAGGAAAAGTAATTCCCATCATATTCTATCTCGTTAAACGGATAAAAAGCTATTTTAGTACATTTAACAAAAGCCTCAAAAATATCTTCATCAACTGCTCTAGCCTTATAGATCTTATCATATACCCTATCTCTTCATAAAGGCAGGCATTTTGATGAAATTCTGTACTTCGACAATATCTCCCTGACTCTTCTTTGTCTAACTCATCTCCTATTATCCAGTCATTTTTACTTTTTCTGTACGCCAGTCTTGCAGGGTATAAGGTATTGCTCTTCTCCTCTGCTGACTGATTCAGGTGAAAAAGCTCATTATCATAATAGGTCAGCTGGACATAATCCTCGCAAATGTCCATTCCAACCAAAGTCCTGCCTTCTCTCATTATCAAAACTCCTCATCTATAGTCTCCAAAGAAAGCATTATCTATAATCTCCTTTTGAGCTACATAATTCCTCATATATTCTTTCAATGTTTTTTCGTCTGACAAATCCTTACATACATACATCATGTTTATCTGTGAGAATAAGCTATGTCCCAAGTCTTCCTCAAAGAGCACATCCTGCTTGATAACTAGCTCGTCACTGCTGATTATCTTTTGGCTCATCATCACTTTTTCCTTAATGGAGATATAATGCTACCACTTCATCTGCAAAAACAAAATTCTTTTACAAAGATGCCCTGATACACATTCTTCATCCATTCTACGGTATAGCTTCTGTCTCCGCCGTTAGCAGAAGAAATGATTCTATAATTGATAGCAACCTCATCTTCGCTGTCAGCATAGCATACTACATAGTTTGAATTTTCGATTTCAGCAGGAAGCCTGCATTTATTCTTAAATTCCTTAAAGAACGGAAGTATAATGCCGTCTTCGGCAAGGTTTTCTACCAGACTGTGACATACATCCCTCTCTCATCGGTTAAAACTTCTTCTCGCTTAGGATTTTTGAGATATGAGACAATGAACAACGTGCTTTTGTCTTGTATGCCTCATCATATATGCGCTTTTTCAAAGTATTTACTACTCTTACATCCCTCACAAAGCCACTTGTAGGAAACATAGGATAAAAATGCCTTACTCAAGGGTCTCTTCCTAAACTTTTTCGTGAGTATTCAAATATCTTATCGAGATTCACTGCAAGAGACTCAGAAAAGAGCATCTGCTGAATAACCCTTGAGACAAATTCTACATTCAGTAAATTCCTATCTCTAAGTTCCTTGTATATCAGGTCCAGTTCAGTTACACCACCCTCATAATTGTCTCTAGGAGAGATAACAACCTCATCATCAGCCTTTTTATCAAGCAACAGTCTGTATGCAGAAGATATAGATTACTCCAAAGTTTTCTCTTGTCTCATCTTCATCTTCGATATAGGATGAAATGACCTTAGACAACTTTCCTGCCCCCACCATATCAGGTAATTAACTTAAGCGCCTGAAGTGAAAGAGGTATACATTTCTTATCAATACTATATTAGCCGCATAATCAGCTAGTTTCCCATCAACCTGATTAAAATCATAGTCATTTTAATATGAGTTCAAGTTTTTCACCTTCATTGGCTTCAAGTAGTACTCTAGAGCTTATTTCTTATAAAAATACTATATTCTTCTGTAATAACCTTAGATGCAAGCAGTTGCTCACGAGATTTCAGTTAAGTGACTTACACTGTTTATGAAAGCGGTCATTTTTCAGCAACAATGGTAGAAGTTCCATATAACTTCTATCTCCTGCCTCATAACAGCTATTTAAATAATCATAGTAGTTTATAAGTCTTTCCGAATCACAATATTCTTTGGCAGGATACAAGTTCCCTTCTTTATCTGCCACTACAGCAGTAGAATACTCTCCTGACACATCTGCTATGGCAACTCCGTCATTGAACTTATATGAAGGCCAGCCATAGTCCTCTGGTAACTATGGTAACAAACTGCATATTTGCATTTTTACACACAATTTTCTTCTTAAAAATCACTGAAGGCAGATAAGAATAATGTTCTGATAAAAAGTTGTAATCCTTAAATACCAGCTTATATACAGTTGCAAGATTGGCACTAATTTCACCTTTTTAATCTGTTCACTTGCAAATGAGTAGATTTGCTCCTTATATTCCCCTATATATCCATGTAAATCAGCCTCATTCTTATTCTTTATCAGATATGAATACAGCAAAGGCTTTTTGCGGTATTAAGTGTATTATCATACAGAGTATGAATATACCTGAGAGTTCTATTTTTCTCATCTGAATCATCTCTCATCGTTCTCATATACAGTTCGTATATTCCTGTAAGCTTGATACCTCGCTTAATACCTACTCTATACCATTCATGGTCAGTCTCATCCATGTTCTTTTTTCTTATAAGCTGGGCGCATATTGCCTGAACAACCTCTTCAACTCCCAGTTCTTATAAACTACTTCAAGAGCTTAATTACAAGAGGTTAACTCTCTTAACTCATTTGGCAAGGATTACAAATTTCTCCGTGACAAGTTTACCCGAGAAAAAGCCATGCTTTATAGCCCAGTTAACCACTTGAATAGAGAACGAATTAAGCTTTCCGAAGTAATCCGGTTGAGACTTATATATACTCCAAGCCTCCATTAGTCAAAAACGGACTTTGGAAGCTCTCAGTATAAAGCTGTTCAATAAAATCCAGCCTTCTGGCTAAATTCATCTTGTATCTAGCCATCCATAGGATTAAAAATATAATCACTGATAGCCCTTTATATTAATAAAGCTTTTCTATCTCGTCTGTATTTTCTTTCTATGCTCCTCAGATATGAGCCTGTACTTGAAATAAATATAAATAAAGCCTAAACAACGGTATCTGTGTATTGGTATTAAGCTTTGCAAGTTCTTCCTTTAGCTTCTGCCTCATTTCCATTAATCAGATGTAAATAAATATTGACATAATCCAACTATTTCCTGATTTCTTCCCGATATACCACTGCCGTACAATATCGTCCGATGCAGCGGTAGTCACATTTTAAAGGCTGCTTGTTCCCCATACGATGAGGCGTAGAATTCATCTATTAATTTTTATGGTATACTCAAATCTCTTTCTATTCGCAGCAGACTTTTTCAGGCGAGATTGTTGTATTTATAAAATTAAACTCGATGCAAAAGGTCTTCTTCAAAGGTTCGAAAATAATCCTTCCACTAGCCTTTCTCTAGATCTTATATACCTCGGATCTATAAATACTTCAAGTGCAAATTCTCCGTCTTCAAAGGACTCATTTGTTACTTCATTTTTATTAATCTAAAGAACTTGACCCCTCAGTAATGATATCAGCCTTAACATATCTGATTACTCTTACGATGATAACACTTATCCTTGATAGGAAGCCTAGAAATGTGAAAAATTATAAAACCGTTCTATCAGTAGTAAGTCTAACCCTCTGCTTACTCTTAGTAAACAGAAAAACTCCTCTAACGCCCTGTGTCTGTCCTTGTTGCCAAGTAAGCCTCTACGTATGAGTTTGAGTTCCTCCTTGTCTTTGAGAACATATTTTTCAAATTCATCACTGTAAAAATATCTTTCTGCAAGTTCAAAAATTATGCTCAGCAAAGGAAGCAAACTGATGGATATTTTTATATCCTCGCCCTGGGCTAAAGAGCTTCTTCTTTAACTTTGATAAAATAAAGGCACGAGTAATCTCGCCACAATCAGTAATTAAGCGTATGTTTCCGCTATAATCCTGCTCTGCTGCCAGTCCTCTTCCATCAAATTCATATTTTATCTCTACTTCCTGACCTGAAAAAGTAACCTTGTCAAAACTTAAAGCGATAATCATTACAGGTAACATAGCCTCTTATTTTTCTGTCACCATATTTTAATTCATCCTTATATCTTATCTTAAAGAACAAACAGCACCCTGTGTCGGTTCTAACTAATATCTCTAAAGCGGAGGGCAGCACTAATATTTCCGGAGTTCAAAGTTAAACTTTTCTTCCGCAAAATTTTCAATCTTTTTCCATTAGTACCCCTCACTTACAATAGCCTTTTATTTCTTTATATATGATATCTTCTCTTCGGTCCGTTACTTACCATGGTAACAGGTACTCCAAGTTCTTTTTCTATAAACTCAATGTACTTTCTGCAGTTTCTCAGGTAGTTCCTCATTTTTCTGATTCCTTAATCTCACATTTCCACCCGGAAGCTTCTCATATACCGGCTTAGCCTTCTTAAGTTCAGCTGTTACCGGAAAATCTCTTGTTACCTTGCCATCTATTTCGTAGCCCACACAAATAGGAAGTTCGTCAAGATAGCCGAGTACATCAAGTACGGTTAAGCTAACCTGTGTAGCACCCTGCATTCTTACGCCATAGCGGCTTGCTACAGCATCAAACCAACCCATTCTTCTTGGGCGGCCTGTGGTGGCACCGTACTCTCCGCCATCTCCTCCTCTGTGCCTAAGCTCGTCAGCCTCTTCACCAAAGATTTCGCTGACGAATTCTCCTGCTCCAACTGCACTTGAATAAGCCTTTACAACAGCTATGATGTCTTTAATCTCATAAGGAGGTATTCCTGCTCCTATTGCACCATAAGCAGCAAGGGTTGAAGAAGATGTAACCATAGGATATATACCAAAATCAGGATCTTTGAGGGTTCCCAGCTGTCCCTCAAGAAGAACTGTCTTGCCGGTCTTAAGCGCCTCCTGTATGAAAAGTGCGGTATCGCAGACATAAGGAACAATCATATCCCTATATTCGTGAAGTGTGTTCATTGCTCTTCTTTGTCAATAGCAGGGTTTATGATAAAGATGTTCTAAAATCACATCTTTTTGTATACAAACTCTTTCCAGCTTATCTCTTAATATTTTCATCATCAAAAAGCTCTGACACCTGAAAAACCAATCTTAGCATATTTGTCTGAATAAAAAGGAGCTATGCCTGACTTGGTAGAACCAAATGAGTTTTGCAAGCCTCTCTTCCTCATACTCGTCAAACTTGATATGGTAAGGCATTATAATCTGCGCCCTGTCAGATACAAGCACCTTTGGCTTTGGTACTACCCTTTTCAATCAATGAGTTGATTTCTTTAACAAGATAAGGAATATTAAGTGCAACACCATTTCCTATAATGCTTGTAGTATGACCATAAAAATACACCTGAAGGAAGTAAATGAAGTGCAAACTTACCATAGTTATTGATAATAGTATGTCCTGCATTGCTTCCACCCTGAAATCTAACGATAATGTCAGATGTCTCTGCAAGCATATCCGTAATCTTACCCTTACCTTCGTCTCTAGTTTGCTCCAACTATTGCTCTTACCATTGCCCTATCCCTTTCTTTATAGCTAATTAGCTTTTTCTTCTTCATAAGCCTGTCTGCCAAGCTCCATAGCTCCAAGTATGCCCTGATTGTCATTAAGGCTGTTTGGAACTATATAGTTATCCATATCCTTTAGTTCAGGAGTATTTAAATACCCGTTAAGTAACTTAGTAACCTTTTTTCTAATAAGCGGGAAAAGTCTGGTCTGGTTCATAACTCCTCCACCTAAGATTATTTTTTGAGGTGAGACAGTAAGTATATAATTAACCAGTGCCTGAGCTATATACTCCTTTCAATCTCCCAAAGCAAGGTCATTGTCTTCCAAATCATAAGCCTTCTTATTCCATCTTTTTCCATGGATGGACCTGCCGCCAGACCTTCAAGACAGCTGTCATGAGTATGGGCATATACAGTTTCCCTTATCCTCAGGATGCTTATTTACTATGATGTGTCCCGCTTCAGGATGGAGCATACCGTGTACAAGCTTGCCTCCAATTGCAATGCCAACACCTATTCCTGTTCCTATGGTAGCATAAACGACTGAATCAATGCCTTTTAGCACAGTAAATACCATCTCTCAAGACAGGAACCATTTACATCTGTATCTATTTTCATTGGAACCTTTATATCTTTTTGTAGTTCTTTAAGCAGGTCATAATGTACCCAAGGAAGCTTAGGTGTATCCAAAATCTGCCCATAGGTAGGTGAGGCAGGTGATACATCCACAGGTCCAAAGCAGCCTATCCCAAGTGCATCTATATTTTTATCTGAAAACCACTTAATAATGTCAGGTACTGTTTCTGCAGGGAGTGCCTGTCGGTATTGATATCTGCTCGAATATCTCACCCTTTTTCATCTCCGACACAAAGAACCATCTTTTGTTCCGCCTGCTTCAAGACCACCTAGTCTCATCTTTCTTCCTCCCTGATTTATGATTGATTTTTGACGTACACTCCTCATTATAACATGGATATAATAAAGGGCAAGACAAAGAATAATTTGACATAATTGAAATTATTTTAATTATCCTCAAAAATCCCTTTATTTAATGGCAAATATCAAGTAAACTCACTATTTATTGGATTTAATCTGCCGCTATTGACAAAAATTATATTTTTGGTATCATTAGAGTTATCAAAAAGAAAGGCACAGTACAGGTGGTCAAAATGAGTTAATAAATAATTTAATTTATGAAACTAATAACAGACTGATTTTTACGGAATAAGTCTGTGTTTTTCTGAATTAGATTATTTATATTCCCCACAGTAACTGTGTTATTTTTATGCTTTTTATCATTAAGTTCTGATATTGATGAAATCTTGATATCAAGGCATAATATACATCTTTGAGCTGGAATCAATTTTATACTTTCAACATAAAAGATGATAATTGATTGCAACTCCTATATTGATGACGATAGGGAATATTTGGTCTGTTTCAGAAAATGAAGCAGAGCTTTTTCATTTTTAGGAGGATTATGCTACAGATAAAAATCTAACCTTAACCATAAAAAGGATAATCGAATTATACTAAGCGACTTTTTCCTCTTCATTTAATGATGGAGATAAAGGGCTGTAATTATCGGCGAAAGAGGAAATGGTGAAAAGTCCACTCTGCTAAAATGGATATATGATAAAGAGTTAATAACAGCTTATTGCGAATACGATGGAGCCTTGTTAAGTCAGGAGAAAAACGCTTATCTGCCTCAAGAGCTGCCAAGGAGGTCCTTAAGCTAAGTGTCTATGACTTTTTTATGCAGTCAGACGCTTTCCTACCACAGAGCCCAAAACTCTATGTAAGATGGCTAAAGACTTTTGGGCTTCCCGATGATTTTATTACAGCGAACAATTAATGGAAACTCTGTCAGGTGGAGAAAAATCAAAGCTTATAAACTATGAGGCTTTTACTTGAAGAAACCCACGGTACTTTTACTTGATGAGCCGTCAAATGACCTTGATACAGATACTCTTTGCCTACTCGAAGATATAATTAACAATTTCAAGCATATAGTCATTTTCATATCTCATAATGACGATGTGATTGAAAAATACTGCCAATATGGTTATTCACCTTGAACAGATTAAAAAGAAAACAGAAAGCAGATACACTGTAACTAGGCTTCCATATCTTCAGTATATGGAGGAAAGGAGGCGCGATTTTAACAATCAGAAAAGAGTTGCTGAAAATGACAGGCGTCTGAAAAAGATTCGAGATGAAAAACTAAGCCGCATATACAAAAGTGTTGAACACGCACAGGCAACCATTTCAAGAAGAGACCCCGCAGGGCGGACGGCTCTTAAAAAGAAGATGCATCCGGTAAAGTCTATGGCTCACCGCTTTGAAAGGAAGAAAGAGACATAACTGAAAGTCCTGAACAGGAAGAGGCTATCTTTTTAAGCTTGGAGACAGGAACTCTTTAATTCCATCAGGGAAAGACAGTCATAGATTGGAGCTCCTAAGCTATATACCCCGGATAACAAGGTCCTCCTTGTTGAAAATATCAGCTTAAATCTTCGTGGTCCTGAAAAAAATCTGCATAACAGGTAAAGAATGGTTCCAGGAAAGACTAAGTCTCATACATAAAATTGCTGAAATCTTGCTATCTAGGGACTGATATAAAGGCTGAATATATGCCGCAAAACTATGAAGATATGCTTAACTGGATATAACTCCTGTAGAGTACCTCTGCCCTGATGCAGGTAAAGAAGAAAGAACAAAAAAATCAGAACTTTTTAGGTTCGCTAAACTATACCTCAGATGAGATGGAACACCAATCTCTGAACTCTCAGGTGGTCAAAAGGCGAAGATTTTTCTACTTAAGATGAGCATATCTAAGGCAAATGTACTCATACTTGATGAGCCCACTAGGAATTTTTCTCCTCTTTCAGGTCCCGTAATCAGAAGGATGCTAATGGAATTTCGGGTGCCATCATAAGCATTTCTATGACAGGAAGTACATAGAAGAGGTCTGTGATAAGGTCTATGTTTTGACAAAAGACGGTCTCAGGTAGTGTACTAAATATTCAGGACTGCACTCAATAAGCAGAAGTACTGCAGATATAATAGTTTTATTAAATGATGTGTATAACGCATTCTTATGTGGCAGCCCCTGACTGAAGCTTAATCTAAAAGCAGTTCAAATCTATTTACCTTAGGTTTTCGAGATAGTATCATCTTTTTTCAATTGTTGTAACATGTTTCTATGGTTTCTTGGTTTCTTTGTAACATTATTCTACATTTTCAAAGGCAATTTGTAACAAAAATATCTGCTACTCCCCTCTTATCTCACTCATAAGTTTTTCACGCATCGAAGATGTCTTAAGAGTTTTTCCATACTTCTTAAGATCCACATGAATATTCCCTTATAAAATTCATACTGTAATAATTGGTCTCAAGCTCTGAGATGAAGTAAACCATTTCTGAACCTGAGAGCCAGAGCAAGCTCCTCCCTTTGTCATCAGAAGGAGTGAAATACTTCTCCATAAAATTAATAGCATTGGAAAGTGCCTTTTCCGCCTTTTCACTTATTTCAAAGCTACCACTTTCTTTTCTCCTGCAAAAACTCCGACATTTTGCTGGAAAACTCTTCCTCTTGGCTCCGTCATAAAGAGAAATTAGTTCAGAGCTTAGATATAGTCTTAAGATAAATCTTATCCTGTACCTTATCCAGAGCTCTTCCAAGAGCTTAACTTCTCATACTCTTTTCTTTCGCCCTCATAAAGCTCACATACTGTCTTATAGCCTCTTCCTCCTTAGCCCCTTTTTAAGCACATTAAATAACCTTTTAAATATTCCTCTTCTCTGAAAGTCTTTATAAAGTAATTATTAAGACCTGAGAGCATCATAGAAACCACACTATCTTCTCATCAGCCTGCTTCTTCATAGCGGAGTTCAGCTGATATATTTCCATTTTTCAAGTATATCCTTTATCCTGTACTTATTCTCATATTTACAGTGTAAGCTCAAGGAAGTTGACAAAAGTCTATAGCTATTCTCTTATCCTTTATAAACTCAAGAGCTACCTCAGTAGATATATCAAAAGCCCTTTCTCCATATCCCCATAAAAGCACAGATCCTCCCAGCCCCTTGGAGTAACTATTCTCTTTCCTTCAACCGTAGTCTCCATCGTGATAGAAATTTTCTTTTTAATCTCAGGAAACTCATTATAGCAGGATGAACTCCCTGCTTTGTCACATAATTCTTCCATACGCTATATTCTGCTTCAATTGATTATCTGTCTTATTCTATCCAGGGAGTAACAGTGTCAAACTCCCTTACAGACTTATTATAGCGCAGGGATTGCCAGTAACTATAATCCAGCCCTTTGGTACACTGAGTTGCCAAACTACTTCTCCTGAAGGAACTGAGCATCATAGAGCGCAAGTGTCTCTGATACACAGTTAATTTCATCTAGAAAAGGATTCCCTCATAATGCCTGTATTCTCTATGCTCTCATAGATACTTGCTATAATCTCACTCATAGTGTATTCAGTGGTAGAATCAGCTTTCCATCATATTCCTCTCTTTTTATAAAGGGAAGTCCACTGCACTCTGCCTCGTATGGTGGGTATGGTATATGACACAAAAGTACACCTTCCTCTGCTGCCACCTGTCCATAATCGCAGTCTTACCCACTCCCGGAGGTCCCACCAAAAAGAGTGGTCGCTGCTTCACCTGGGGCATCAAATAATTGCCCAACTCATCCTTTTCCAAGTACAACGCTAAAGTACGCTTTATCTCTGTCTTAGCCGCTTCTACTGTTCATTTCAGTTCTCCTACAATACTATTAAATACAAAATTTCTATAATTCCAAATAATTAAACACAAATACAAACAAGTTTTCAAAACCCTATCCACTACTTAAATGTTTCAAAAATATATACGTAAATTCTCCCACTCTACTCTAATGATTAAAAATAACTATCTTTCTCACCACTCAGCCCGTTTGTAGAGTGTGCTCGAGGCGAGTGCGTCCCTCCAGCTCTGAGCTCACGAGCACCTTACAAAGATGAGGCGTCATGAACAGTTCTTTTAAGACAGTGGCGTAACTTCAGTATAGAACATCACTGGAATTATGTTTTAAATATCCATCATCGTCATTGCTACACGAGCTCTCCACTCATATAGAGAATTTTCCATCAGGGTAAAGCAGTCTCAGAAACACAAAAACCACATCATACTCAGGCTTTGCTTCAGGATAAATACCATATCCGTCTGTAAAATAGAATTAATCCAGAAGGCTTACTCATTCTACCTCTTTTTACTTCATCAGCTATATAGCTAAAAAGCAACCCTAAAGTCTGTGCCTCCTCCCGATAATTTCAAACTCTTTTATATAATGCTCAAGTTCTTCTTTGATTATGCAGTACCTTAACATCCTGAATCTGAGTTTGTCACATTGAATAATAACACATTCTCTGGTAATACCAAAATCCTCAGTAACGCTTTCCTCAGTCAGGATATTTACAGTCTCTTCAAGAAAGGCAGTCACAAAAGCTCCCTGCTTACCGAGCCTGAGGTATCTATCACAACCACAAAATTTTTAACTGCTTCCGAAACCCTGTATTCCGGCTCCTCTATAGAGGCATATTCCCATAAAGCCCTAAGTCCATAGTTGTAAAAACCATAGTCAAAGGTCTCAAAATCAAGCTTAATCTCTTCCACAGGCTCCTTAAACTTTCTGGGAAATCAGTATAAGACACCCTTTTCCCTATTCCTTTAGTCACAAGACTTTGATAAAGCCTTGTATTTTCTACACCCTATACTCCTGGAATATGTCTCAATCTCCGTCTGGATTTTAGTACTTACATCCTTCAAAGCTCTTCCTCTCTGCATTTTCTTCCTGTTTATCGTCTTTTTAGCCTCTTTATCATCATTATTTTCATTATCCCCAAAGCGAATGGTCATCCACCTTAAAAGTAATTCTCAAGAGCAAGTATATCTTCTTTATTCTTCTTTCAAATAGTCATAGATGTATTCTGCAGAAAATATCTTACACTCCTTGCTATCCTTACCTCAGCTTCTTCCTTAAGAGGTGGAACAACCATAGTTACGCTTTTGACTCCATTTCATCTATAATCCCTCCACCATAATATCGCGAGCAAGGTTCACAAATCCTCATCCCTCTTCTCCCTTTTCTATACATATGTCCAAAGAGGCAGTGAAGCACAGAGTGAAGATAGGCTCTATTGATAGTGAGAGGATTTTCCGATATACTTCTCAGCTAGCCATCATCGGCAAAAATACAGCTTACCACCGTCTGTTGCCAGGAAATCCACCTCATATCCGCTACTATCTCAAGTCCGTCCAAAGAGCTAAGTAGAGGTGGCGCATAGAGATAGAGTTCATTTTAGCTGCATTAAATATCTTTAGTCCAAGATTCTCCCATTCTTTATTACTTCTTCCCATTTTTATTTCCATATCCATTATGCTTGTTTTCTTAAACTTCTTATTTTCTATATTCAATCATAATATTGACACCCTCTGCAAAAGTCTGTCTCAGAAAAGAAATCACAGGCTATCATCTGTGGCTTCCCTTTGTATCAAATATTCCCGCATCAATATAGGCAGTGACCGAGGAGCTGTCCTTATTTTTCGCAGCTTCATCTAGAAGAACTTTTTTATTGTTTACTAAAAACTCAAGGTATTCTGCTCTTTTTTCATCTTTAAGCTCTACAGGATATATAAGTCTTGCTTTACAGACCATAACCGCCTCATTTTAAGTCCATTGAGTATTTTTGAGATGGTGAACAGCCCATCATATTTCATATAGTCTATCCCTTCTCTGCCTACACATTCCCTGTAATTCATTCCTGCACCATGCATGATTTCAGCCACTATTTTTGGCTCTACATTATCCTGAAATTCAGGCTGAAAATGTGGGAAAAACAATTCATTTCCATACACTGAGAACCGTCACAGCCTTTGACATAGCTAAAAGTATTTCCTTAAAGCCCTCTAAGGCTTCCTCCCCGCCCTTTTAACCTCCTATAATCAAGCTTGCTGCAATTACGGAAGGCTCCGTCACCAAAGCTTTCTATTTTATCAAAGAATACAATTTTGCGTAGATTTCTACAATTGTGAAAGCGTTATTCCTACCTCTTCGACATTTTCAGGAAGGCTCACCTCAGTCAGCTCTCTAGTGCTCGCCAAAAGCATAGGGCAGCCACCTTCGTTAGCTCTCCTTCACCTTCATGAACCAGCCTCTTTTAGTTTGGCACATTGCAGCCATTTCCCAAATATTTATTTAATATCATATCAAACCCTTAATCCTATTCCATATACCAATCTGAAATGCATCATAGGCTTTGTCTCCTACATACCACGCAGGCTGTGATCACTGCTATCTGTAATCAAAAAGCCATTTGTGCCTGTGTTAGGAAGAGCGTAGGGAATATAAGAACAGAGAGTACAGTGAGCAGGTTAAATACTGCTAATTTTGAAAGAAAATACAATGAGGTTTGATCTTTTGGCATCTTTAATCTCACCCTTTGTCATAAGTTTCCCATTGCTTCTCTTGCAAATATATATCTTTCCTACCACTGCATACGTGATTATCTTTGTTTTATCCGGGCTATAGAAAAATGCAAGGGCAATGGATGCAGCAAATATATCCCTCCCATCTTAAAGCCTGATTCTCTGATCACCACTCCCATCCTGACAGGCTTAGCAAAAGCGCTGCTCATCCCGAATACGCCTTCAAGACGCAAAAACCACTAGAAACAGCAAAGCAAAGCCCTGCACCTATACTAATTGTTTCACATTTACATAGACACACATCGTCTCCTCCCGCCACATTACTGAAGTAGAATCAGCTAACCATAGGATTTACAACACAGGTCAGACGCATCATCAGATCCCTTCTACCTCCTCTGCCATTTCTTACACTCGCCGTATCTGTTGCCTGAAGCTCAAGCGGTTGACGAGATTCTGATATTCTATGTTGTTTGGCTCCATCAGTACAGCCATTCTCTCATCACTCCATACCACGAAGGTTAGTGCCGAGTCCACCTGAGCTATTGCTACTAGTAATACCATTTTGCATTTCTGTCGCATAGCATCAGTAGGCTTAATGCCTGACTTTAAGTACTTCTTCAAGAAAGATTGTATACCTCCAGCCATTTCACCGCTCTCGCCGTTATAATATACCGCTATTGTTATAATTATCGGTATAATTGGAAAGTCTCCGTTTTTCTCCTCTCATAATGGCATCATAAAGCTTCCTGAACCTGCTTAAACTTCTCTCTCTGCTAATGATGAAGAGGATTCCCAACGTAAGAATCCGGATGATATTTCCTGCTAAGTTCTTTGTAAGCTTTCTGTTTCAATCCAATACTTGCATTCCTTGATACTCCAAGTACTTCATATGGATTCATTCTCCGACCTCCTGTCAAACTTTTGTCCACACTACCATCATGCAATATATTTCTCAAAAATGTCGACATCTTTTTATAAGGGGCAGCCTTTCCAAAGGCAGCATGCGCGCTCACTTATAGTCATTTCAAAGCATATATTTTTACGTTTTCCTTAGCCCTTATCTTTATAAATTTTTCTTAAAAAGGATTGTAATTTTCCCTTTTTATGTCCTCCTCCACATCTTCATACGCATCCATTATATATAAAAATTTGCCTATGAGCGATTCTTCTCAAATCACTCTTCCAGTTATCCTTTCCTTATGCAAATATCTCAGCCATTATCCTGCCAAGTAGCAGCTGCTTTCTCTATATCATCATCCTCTGCCTCTTCCAATCCTGCTAGTTATCAAGCTCTTCTTTAATTACCTTTGTCTGCCTTTTCATGATCTGGCTGCAGCCCTACATATAGCATTCTTATATGCCAAAAGCCCCTGCTGCCGCCTTAGCTTCTTTTCATCCTTATAATCATCAGCAAAATGCTCTTAAGCCAGGATGATATTCATATCAGCAGCATACTCACTGAACTTATTCGTAATTACAGGCTTTTTACATAGAGGATGTGCGGTACAGCGTTTAGCCCACTATAGCTGAGTCAGGCTCATATAATGACGTAAGCAGGACTATAGAAAACGTCATATCATGGAGGTGAAAATCTTCCGCTTACACGTATCTTTCTCAAAGAGTCTCACAAAGCCCACAGTAAAGTCCCTTAGAAACTCTCGCCTTTGTAGCTTCAGCTCCATCTTATTAATATTTACATATCCGTACATAAATCTCTATTACAAAGCTTCCCGGTAAAGTTATCAAATCTCGAGTTAACTGACAATATAAAATTAAACCTATATCAATCAAAGTCAATTAAATCGGAACAATAATTCTTAAAAATACTTACAAATCTAATAAATAAAGGATGTATTTTCTTATTTTCTCTTGAGGACACAAGTTTTTCCTTACCACATATATGGTCTTAGTACCTCAGGAACGTTCACGCTCCATCTTCATTAGAGTTATTCTCAGGAGGCAATGAGCATACGATGGTGGGGCAGCAACAGTATTGTTGAGTGTGTGTTGCAAAATAATTGCCACTCTTATTACGTACTCTTATACAGCATCTTCTTGCCTGTGCATCACCGAGATTTAGAACAGCTTCCCTCCTCAAAAATACTTCTGACTGTCTTGGACTCCAAGCCTCAACATCAACTGGCTTTGCTTGAGTCCACAAGATCGCCTGAACAGCACTCTAGAGTTCTTACAGGAATATCAGAGACTTCTAAAAGGGTCTACAGTGTTCTGCCACATCTTATCTGCCACTTTCATTGCCTCTTCAGGCTTACCAATACAATCATCTCCTGCTTTTTCAAACTGGGTGGATACGATAAACTCCTCTTTCTTCTATACCGTGAGCACCTTTTTCCTTACGAAAACAAGGTGAATAACTGGTAGCTTAAGCGGAGCTCTCTTCATCAAGCATCTGATCCAATAAAAGCGTCCTATCATAGAATGTTCACTGGTTCCAATAAGATAAAGGTCTTCACCTTCAATCACTATACATCATAGCATCCATTTCAGAAAAGCTCATTACTCCTGTCACTACATTGCTCCCTAATCATAAAGGAGGTACGCAGTAGGTAAATCCTCTATCTATCATAAAGTCTCTTGCATAGCTTAGTACAGCTGAGTGAAGTCTTGCGATGTCACCTATAAGGTAATAAAATCCATTACCTGCAACCCTGCCTGCACTATCAAGGTCGATACCCTCAAAACTCTCCATAATCTGGGTATGATAAGGTATCTCAAGTTAGGGTACCTTTGGCTCACCAAAACCTCTGAACTCTCTACATTCTGGGAATCATCACTTACCAATAGGCACACTTTCATCTATTATGTTGAGTATAGTCATCATTATTTTCTTGATTTTCTCATCAAGTTCAGCCTGCTCTTTTTCCATGAGCTCAAAAGCTCTTCAGCATCGGCTGCGACTCTCCTTTTAGCTCTTCAGCATCGTCCTTCATTCCTTTAGCCACTGCAAGCTACCAATCTGCTTACTCAGCTTATTCTTTTCGGCACGAAGACTGTCTCCCTTTGTTTTTAATTCTCTTGGTCTCTCATCAAAGCTCAATCACTTCTTTACAAAGGCTTTTGCATCCAAATTTATCTAATGTTCTTAACTTTCATCCGGGTTTCTCTCTGACAAATCTGATATCTAACATACTGCCACTCCTATAAACGTATATATAGTACTAGCTAAAACCAGACTATAACGAGCGCTCTTTGCAGGAGCAAGAATAGTTATTACAGAGTTTTTAGTCTAGATCCAGAGAATCTAAATATTTCTCATAACCTGAATTGCTTTTCTTGCTATAAAGCAAGCATATATTCCATCAGGAGAGGCTTCAAGTGTAGGCACTTTATTTATCTTGCCCCATAGTCAATGGTAGAAAAACGCGTCTTCGCATGCAAGCGTTGACATCGGTGTATCACTAGAAATAGCCGTCATCCACCTTATACAGATCACTCTTTTATGGGTCTGCCGTAGAGATTGAGTTTTGCATATTCAGTTATATCATCAAAGTGTCAAAATGCAATACCGTAGTTGTTTTCTCCATCCAGCCGGCGATTGAGATCGGTAATCAGACTTTCGGAGACTTCTCTCATCTTTCTCCTTATCTCTAAAATTTTCGATTTCACTGATGAACTGACGGAGTTCGAGTCGGCCTGTGACATCTTCTTAAACAATGATTCAAGTGTCATCTGCTGCTGCCTTCCATAGCGTCCTCCAGCACCTGCATCGGTGATTGTTATGAGACACTTTTCACGCGGCATCTGCATTATCCCAAAGGTTACCATGCCGCTTTGGGAAACATTTCCAACTTCTGCTTCTGCTTTTTCCGTGTTTCTTGAGATGAAGTCAGAAACCACGATCGTTTGTTCAATAAAGTCATCAATGTATTCAATTCGTCTCTTTCAGGTCTTCAGTTGTAAGAATACATCGGCTGTTGCCTGTTAACCTTATAAATTTCATTCTTTTACCTTTCTTTACTTGATGGTTAACTATGCTACTCTCTTTGTTCCACTTATATTTGTGCACATATATAAGTTTTTCAAGATATTTTCGACAACCAATACTACTTAGTGGCTGCATAAATCAAATTCTTATTTTCCTCTTAGCAGTGGTACAACTTTCTCCTTATAACTTGTATCTTTTATTTATCTCGCTATCCCTTATTATTAGAGTATGAGACGAGGTCAGTAGCTGCTTTGCAGCATCGGTAACTGTGTCAATGCAAGTACTGCTCCAAAGTGATTTTCTTGGATTGACTCAGGTACATCGACAAGGTCCTCTTTTATTTGTGACATTGCCAGGTAGCACTTTCTTAATTCCTGCTCTTTCAGCCGCCATCAGTTTTTCAGGGAAGCCCTCCTATAGTCAGAACCTGTCCCTAGGAGATGTCTCTCCAGTCATTTGCAAGCAGAGTCTGCAATACACCGGCACCAACGAAATTGTGCGGTAAACTTTGATAGTTTATCCTACCGCGGACGGACCATCCTTTGGTACGCAGTACCTGAAGAGCTCTATGGATATGGATGTCTTTATCTCTAAAATCAATTTCTCTTTCAAATAATAGTGATTTTACAAAGGTTTGGCAGCTATCGTTGCGAACTCCTTCCTAGCATCTCAAGCTGTCCTGTAATTTACAATCTGCCCTGTTCACTGCAAATGCTGTCGTTTCTGTAAAAGTCCTCCTCCTGCCTGAGTCCAAGCAGGACCTGTCACAGCTCCTGGAATATTGGCTTCAGCGCTGTATCGTGAAGAGCCTTTTGTTATGCCAGGACGTTTGAGGTAGATCTTCCTTCTTGCAATACCACCTCACTCTTCTTTTCAGAGTCTTAACTGTCTGCCTGTCTCATTAGCTTGTCAATCCTGGCTTCTTCGGTCCTCTTACTCCGGCTTCCATAGTGTAGTGGCTGTATGTTTCTTCAAAAGCACCGTGTCAGATATTCCAATATTTTTCTTTAAAGAGTCCTGTCTCTTCAGAGACTTTGACATAGAGTGCTCTTGGCATGTGCAAATTTCTCTTCTGCCAGTATGGCGAAAAGCTCTATTATCTCCATTCTATCGAGAGGCTCACTCATCTCATCCTGTGTAGTACATGCTCGTGTACCTTAGAAGCAATAACCGTCGCCAGGCAGGCATTCGCCTGTAGTGGTCGTGAGAGTAACATTCTGCTCAGGATCAAGCACCTCCCAAGGCGCACTCTCCAGGGTCGCCATTAAAACTTCCATAACCTAACTGTCTGTCTCATCGAGGACAGTACAGGGTTGTCTACACCTGGGCGCTTGATACTCCATTATGCGTCCCGGCATTGCTCCTACCATAGGTTCTTCGATGTCCTCTTGTCTCGGCCTCATCCTTTATACCTCCAGGCTGATTCTTATATACTTTCTACCAGCGCGCTCAGCTGTAAGCGCCACCCATACTGGTTTTCGGTTCCCGGTGCTCCGGTAAACTAAAATAATCGAGGCGCATTTTGCTTCTTAGGTGCCACGTACCGCAATCTGCTCAGTCCTCTTTCCTTTAGGTTTTCTTGAGAGTATAGTAGGCTCACGTAGATATCATAGCCTTCTTGATATCTGTTTCCTGTTCTTCTTTCAGTTTCCAGCTAAGAGCTGTAACAAACTCAAGATATTCAAGTGTGGAGCCATATTCGTGGTCATCACTTCTCATCTGTCTAAACATTAAATACCCTATCTATCTCGTCTTTAACCTCTTCCGGGAATCCTGCCTCCTCTATTTTACCCCTCGAGCCTCTTTCACATCCGAGGAGTTCATCTGAGTTTATATTCAGCCCAGTTCATCATTTATCAGTCCTCTGCCTCCTGATCATACTTTTCTCTGTAATTATCACCCTGCTTGTCCTGTATTTTCTTGTTAATGTCTACTGAGAGTTCCTGTCCTTGTATGACATCGCCTCAGAGATGATGAGTGGTCTCTCTCCATAAGTGGAGTCGGTTTTTCCGAGCATGGCGTGCTTTTCTTCTACGGTGAGTCTGTGAGGTCCTGCCTTGCTTGTATGACTTCGTTGGCGTTATAAAGCTTTTCAAACATGACTTAGCTTCCCCACTGAGTAGAGAAATCTGTAAGATTCTCAAAACCATATTAAATACTTGCTCTGCTCTCTCATCTATATCAGCCTCGTCATAGATAATCTCATACTCTGCGTTTCAGAACCTCTCTGTTTGCTACAGTTAACTACCTTTACCTTCTAGTTCAGTTCTTTTACAGCCATTATCGTCGCCATCAGCATTTCTAATTCCTTAATAACTCCTGTTAATCCTCTGTAGAATAAAATCCTCTACTCTAGTTTCTTCTAGCATGTCTTTTCTTCCCTTAAGCGGTAAAAGTATGGCTGTATCTTCTACCTTCATGCCTTTTCCTATCAGTAAGTGAATCAGGCTCAAGGTTATACTGCACATCCAGGCAAGGGTATTGTATTGTAAAGTAGGTATAACTAACATCTTACCTCCATTCTTATGGTTTATAGATTTATAACGCGGATGCTGGCATGACTGTGTCAGTTTATAAAATGATATCATTTGACGAGTATTTGTCAAGTTTTTAGAGTATGAGTTAGATTATTTTCCAACAACTTCAACCAATAAGTATGTCAGCATAGTTGTGTTTTTACTGTGATAGATGCTATGGGTATCCAAGTAATTTCCAGGATGTTGATATCAAAAATAGCTGTTTCTTCTACAGGCGGATTACAATAATTTTTATATGCTTATAGAGGCACATATTGTTACGTAGTCACGAAAATACCGATATCAAATATTTGAGACCTATCGGGTGTGCACAGATTATCAAGTGTTTTGACAATCATATCATTATATACCAATTGTGATGTTATCTGTTAGTTGGCTAATATCCATCAAGGACATAATATTTATCTCTTGAAATCCTCTCTGTAAGCAGCGAACGCTTCTTTATATTTCTCTATTGTTTCTCTATTACGTCCTCCAGGAGAAGATAATCACTGTCAGGATTAGCTTTAAGCCAGTCTCTCTTTCATACTGCTTATCATAAGAAGGCTGTCCTGCTCCCACCTTGGAAAGCCTCAAGTAGGTAGAATCTGGAGCTGTCTGGAGTAAGCATCTCGTCACGTTACTGTGTCGTCATTCTCGTCAAGACCAAAGCTCAGAGCTTGGTATCTGCTGTTATAATGCCTTTGAAAGTGCATAGTCAGCAGCATTTCTTATGAGAGCTATCGTTTGCATCTTTAAAGCTCGAGTGCATATTCCTCTCCTTTACCCGGAAACTCACTTTTCAGTACTGTCAGTCTCTGCTCATAAGATATCTTTTCATCATAAAGAGACCTATCTCAGCCCTTTGGCCTACTGGGTGTATATCTATGGGCTCAGGAGCTCTGACTCTTTAAGTCCCTCAGGTAGCTTAATACCACAAACCGTTTCCGTTTTCCTGGCAGCTTGCCAGCGCCTGTGATATAACCACGTACTATGCACTCCAGAGTGGCAGCTTATCTTGGAGCTTTCAGCAACCTTCTCTTGTTACCTGTAAATTCAGGCTCTACTCAGGCATATCATTTTACATCTACACACTTAACATATGAGTTTAGGAAGAATATCGCTCTATGCAAATCAAACCCGTCGACATCTGAAGGTAAGAATGGCTCCCTTATCTGATATGCTGATTCTAATATGTGGTCAAATGCTGATATTCTCTCGTGCAACCTTAATCAGGCTGTCACCAGATATCATAAACCTCCTCTAATCTTTCATATCTTTAACAGGGCGTGCTCTTTTCATCATCATCCTTCCCTTTCCGCCAGTAGACTTTAATAATAATCTATGATTATACTATATCACTTATAAGTGCAAATATCCATATCCGAGTAATTATTATATTTATCTCGGTTGCTTTTACAATATCTGTATAAGCTAAATATAATATTATAAAATTTGAGTATATTGTCGTCGGACTTACAGAGAAAAAGATATTCAATTAACATATCATTATCACATCAAAGTCCCGTTGGTTTTGGCCATGGAGCTACAAGCTGGTGTATTATATCCTGTCAGAAAGCTTTTTCAGCAAGCAATAATAGATGCTCGATTAGTCAGGGAATAGTGAGAGATGAGATAATAAGAGGTTTGAAAGTTGGCTTTCTTTTGTTTGCCATCGTCATTACTTTTGTTAATAGGCATAAGATTTGGCGGGCTGTACACCCTTCTTAACATAGGAATTTGTCTTGTGTATGCTTGCGCATCACTCACAAAGATGCTCGGGAAAAATATGGACCGAGGCTGTGAGCGGGCAAAACCGCACAGGTTGAAGCTATCTCAGAGGGAAAAGGCGCTTGCAAAGATAACTGCGCTATACAGGAAGGGTTTGCACTTGAGCCATATGAATCAGGTTCCGGGAAAGCATTTTGTCTCTGCTTACAAGGGAAGGGACTAGAAAGTGGAAGTCATTTACAGAGAAGAGGTGCAGTGCCTGTAATAACTACCGACAATGTGATTGATGTCAGTGATTTTAACAACTTTCTGACTGAAATGAGCAAAGAGCCTGTACTCAGAAGGACATAATTGATTAACCACGTCCAGATTCTCACACTGAGGAGTCAGTGACGCGGCTAAAGGCTCTGGTAACATTATGGAATAGGGAGGACCCTGTAGAGATAATTTGAACTTGTGATTAGTACCAAAAATGCCAATTTTTGTATAAATCTACTCACAGAGAATATATTATCTTTTCAACCACACCGTATGTATACGGTGAAAAGAAAGCCTTGTCTGCCTCTTAGTGTGCAGGGGCTCTTGCCCGATTTCAGTCGCATTCTTTTTCTTGAGGAGAGGTATCTTTGATATTCTTTAGTCAGCTTATAATATATTACCAACATGCTGCTCTACAACCATTTAATGCCTTAAAATATAATTTACAGAGACCCAGCAAATGGGAGGAAGAGTCCTACTGCAAACCACCAACTGCCAGCTCTATAGTAAAGTATGCTCAAAACTGCTTCCCTTACCCTCTTTAGCAAATCTTGAAGCAGGATTGTAAAGAAAGAAGGCACTGCTGTTGTATAAATACTATAAATGCACCTTCTGCATAGATGAATGGCTTCCAGATCTTTCGTGCAAGAATAAGGTTAGAATAGCACATTCATACACTAACCTGTCCCGTCAGCGACGGAGTCGCAGTTTGGGAAATCTGTGCGAAAACAGCAGGGATGAGTGCTGCCACCTTGCTGCAAGAGTACCACCTGCACGATACCATAGTTAAGAGTTCTTCTTGGTGTTCTTTGGACCAAGAGCAGCTGTAAAGCTTGCACCAAGAGAAGAACAGAAACCAGCGTATGTGAAAGACCTGAAACCAAGCCAGGTTGAACACGGCATTCCTTGACCATCGTTCACCATCTTTAGCGCTTTTCTTCAAAAGTACCATTGCCAATGACATCAGGAGCCTGCCTGAATATTGCCGCGATCTCTTATTACAGTTAAAGACACCGACCAGCTGCTCTGCAAAGTATAACTATAATGGGACCAACTATGCCAATTAGCATCTACCTGAGTGAATCGGTCCACCCTATAGCCGTAATGAGTTTGTAATTACTACGCCAGGATTACTGCGCCAGCTAACCCAAGGAGAGGTTTATATTCCTGATTGAAAGTTGAAGCTGCACCATGACCCGTACCCAAAATGACATATAACAGAATATTGTTGAGTAATGGTCTGACCGGTGCCTACATACTCTCCGCAGTAATATTGTATGCGTGTCGTTTGACTTCTCAAATTTTTCTTTGGCTCCAGCCTTAGCAAAGTTATAATTGTAGTAAAGCAAAGGCAACAAGAAAACAAGCAAAGCCAAAGTCCCTTCTAACTCTCATAGCTGTATAATACTAGACCAGATTTCCTGACCGGTTCGCAAAGCCTGGACCAATCAGCAAAGGCAATAACAGCACTTTCAGCAAAATTATAACTCTTTTCAGCAACTTACTGCATTATTACTCTTGTCTTATTTTGCACCCCACTGTAATTATTTGAATAATTGCACGTCTCCGAAAAGGTAGATTAATCAAATCCAGCCGACCTCCTCAAAGCTATCACGCTGGGACTGAGAAGAAACTGTCTGCAGGTAGAATACGGATACACGGATTCCAATCAACAAAACTGCGAGTTCTACGATACAACCTTTATAATATTATGTTTATATCTACAAATCCGGTACTATATCATTTTAATTAGAAAGTTGTCAGTTTCTGATGCAGTCTGCTCTGTAACAGGTGTCTGTAATGTTTTGAGAGCTCTTTCTAACCATTCTCTTACGAATCTTCTTGAATCCTTACCTCACCCTGTGCCAGAGGATCTCACGTGGATAAAGAATATAACATAGGAATGAGTTCTGTTAGCACCAGTACTGTAAAGTGAAATAGAAAGTACTACTGCAGCCATATGTACTGCGGAGATACCTTATCTCTCTGACCACGCTTTGACATCGTTGCACCGCCAGCATTACGTGTACGATGCCTCTCACGTGCTGACCAAGAATAACAGCATCTGCGTGGTCATCAACAAGTATCTTACCAATCTCAGTTCATCTTTTGCAGCAGAGCCTGCTTGAAAGCATGTACCTGTACCTGTCGTAGTAAAGGAGTATGTGTAAAGCTACTCCGACTACTCCGTCGAGCTTCCTGTCTCCTCCTAGAAAGTACATCAAAGAGGTACTACAAGGTTAGGATTCTCCCGCAACGAACTGCCCTGTCGTGTCCACACCATAGATAGTTGTAGCAAATCAGCACTCGGTGAAGTCTGTGCATTCCTTCGATTGAGTATGCACCGTATGCAGCATTTGAAGACTCTCAATATGATCGGGGTTGCCCTGTTGGAACTACCACCACCTGATGTAACGATGGCAAAATCTTAGCCTTCTTGATGTCATGCTAACGGAGCTGCAGGATCAACTCTGTCGAAACTTAGGCATGGGAAGGGTCTGAGGGAGCTCCTCGTCGCTTCTTCTTAACCAAACAAGCTTGTTTTGATGGCTAACTTGCAGAACCTCTTTCCTCTACGCAAATGTAGTTGCGCAGGATACCTCTCTCGTGATTGGCCAGCCTTATCGGGTCCTAAAATCTCTTCGCCTGTAGCAGAAGCTTCTAACGTGATAAAAGTGGCGAGATTTCCAACAGACTTTAGCTTCGTGCGCTGCTGTAGATTACCTGTCTTAACTGTGACAATGTCCTTCCCACGGAACATATCAGCATAGGATTCTCCTCGCATGAAGCAATGTAGTAACCTTGCAGTCTCGTCTTTCAGCAGCCTTACAGATGGTACCGCAAACCTAACACGTACCGTCCTGCGTTAAATGATGGATCCTGCTACGAATACGTCGGGAGTGTGTGTTTCTTAACCATTTCAGCTTCTATTATATCAGTTTGCTGTATCAAGGTTTTCTCCAAAATAGTTATCACCACAGATTACTGCAGCCACTATCTGATAGTCATCGCTAGCTCAGCCTGAAGTGCCAAACCGGGTCCGATAACTTCTTCTCTTGCTCCGACTTAAAGTCGGCTGTCTTCTACCACCGATGCCGGCAGGGCTTGGTTATATAATGTACGATTTTATACTTTGCCATCTCGTTTCCCTCCATTGATAATTAATGGCCTCTTGCTGAAACGTGGCGCATCCGTTGGCAATTGTAGGAAGCAGTAATCTGAATCTCAGCCTCAAATGAACCATGGGATTACTTTTAGCCTGCCCAACCCACCAATCTGGTTTTCGATATAATCCATAGTGCTGATTATCTTGTCCATCTTAAAGGGAACACCTTTAGTGTCATATTACCCTGTCCACAAAACACATTAGTGCATTGCCTCCTCACACAAACGTCTGCAGAGGACTGGCTCTTTCCGTCTACTTTCCAGGGAACTCATCAGTTATAAGAGTGCCTCTACACCCTTTCTCCTGATCTTCTTGCAGTTCATCGCATAAGGTCTGTATCAGAGGGTTACCATATTCTTCTGCGATTCAAGAACACCGTCCAAAGTCCCATCCACTCCAGCGAGCTTAGCTACCTCAGCATCATCAAATGTCTCATATCATGCAGGACTGGTCTCGACTGGTTAGAGACCAACGCCCATCAGTTGATGTCTTTTCCGTGATGCTTGAAAGCAATCCTCAATATGGGAGTGTGGAAATGATGATATCTGCAACCTTTATCACCAAGGAGTTGCAACACAGTTACCGAAAGCTTGATGGCACCGTCCATAATTTCCTGCCGGATACATATATAGGTAGGACTGAACTGCTGCATCTACTCCGTAGTAGTACTGTATCATGGAGAGTCCCTGTGGCTGAAAACCTCGTGAACGTATCCAACCTTTGGAAGATCCGGGATCACGCTGGCAGCCTGCACTCCGATGTAAACTGGTGTCGATATGTCTCGGTGTGTGGGCATCCAACTCGCTTCCAGCCTCGCCAAGGTGGCTGTAACCTTAAAGGACAAATTAGCCATGCGCGCTGCCTTCTCATAGCCACGTGAGTCTCTAAGCCTTCCTGAGCTCAATTACTACACAAAGGTTAGCTGTTTTTGAGAGTCGGACGGTAATCAGCAGCAACGCCGCTCCTTATCGTACACCTTCCGCGATGCACAGTCGTCCTACGGTAACCACAGCGGCGGCCATCAGGGCGTGAGTTCACTGCAGCTTCTCCAGCTGTAGGTTCTAACTCCGATAACTCTCAGGGAAGATGTTTCACGCCACTGCTTGCTAACTCTTGGCTCGATTACATCACTTAGCTTGTAATTCTTGTCTTCTCTCCGGTCTTGCGATATCAGTTTGCAGCCTTTAAACTTATCGTGTCAAGAACAGACCTCTACTTCTTTGCTTTATTAACGTAGCACGTGATCTTTTACCCATAAGTCTTGTCTGCGAACTGGATATCATCAATTCTGATTTTCCAAGTTTCCAATTTCTTAGGTGATCCCTCCTTACAGTCTTAAATGACACAGTAATCCACGATAACTTGTTATAAAAACATATGTTTGATTAATACATATATTTTTATCGCGATAACATCCTGCTATTACTTTTAGGTTTTTGTTGTCTTATGCAATCATAATTAACCTGTTATCATATATATAATATACAATTTTTCCCAATCAAGTAGTAATTGTAAAATTAATATAGATTTGGCGAGTTTAACGAAAATCACCCCGAGTACCACGTATTTCCGATGGGAGTGATTTTAAAGTCTGACTGAATTTATACAATAAATAACTTCACTGATCTGATTATTCTATAAGTAGCTTTAGAAAGCAAACTAAAACCATGCAATTAAAGCTTCCTTTTCTTCAAATGAAAGTATCTTTGATATTCTTCCTTATCATAAACTACAGTGAGTAATGCTCCCACATAACCATTTAATACATAAATATAATTTACAAGCATCTTTAAATGGGAGAAAGTGTCCTGCTATAAGACCAATAATAGCAGAGCAATTATAGTATCTTAAACTTAGGTGTACCCTCCTTTTTGCAAATCTTGAAGCAGGATTGTGAAGAAGAGGCACCGCTGAAAGTATAAATACCAAATACTATATGTGAATGGCTGAAAATGAAGCTACTTTACTTTCATTGCAGAAATGAGTTTGGAGTGGCTGCATCCCATATATGTATGCTTCCATCTGCATTAGTGTATTGATATTAGCTATCTGTGCAAAGGAAATAGTTTGGCATAGCAACAGATGCGAGCGATTGTTCCACCTACAACTCTCATAATAAAGATTCTTCTTAGTGTTCTTTGGTCCAAAGCGCTGCCATAGCTCCTGGAAGCCAAAGAAGGGCAGCCTGAATATGATAAGTCCTGATATATAGCCATGATAGGTGGCATTTTAATGGTTTCACCTGCTGCTCTGCTGAAAGGTTCCATTTTTAATGGCATCAGAGTCCTGCCCTGGATGTCACCACCATCTCTAAAAGAGTGATAGCACCAGTTGCTATACATGTTGCTACTAGTTAGATTGGCAAACCTATGGCATCAACCAAAAGAAATTCAAGTCCACCGGCAGCAGTAATAGCAGTTAAAAGCTACTGAGATTACAGCTCCCTGCCCAAAGAGAGTCCATATTCCTGAGTTAAGTGTTGCAGCAGCGCTCTACCATTTCGAGTGACCTAGCAAAGATTGTCGAATAATAGTCACAAAGAGTGCCTACCATATTTTCCCGCAGTAAAAATCTGCCAAATATCGATTAAGCTTTTCAAAAATGCTCTTCTGCTCTAGCACTTTCTGCAAAGTTAATATTGCTAATAAAGAAAGTTCCGATGCTGCCAATGTTAAAGTCCCTCAGCTCCATGTGCACGGTATAATGTTGAATTATCCTCACTGTCCACGGTAGCAGCCTGAACCTATCTGGAAGGCTATTACTGCACCTGCAAAGGATTAAAACTCTTTTCAACTAACGCGGTATTCTCTTGTCCCATACGTACCTCTCGTTTTGATGCTGTATTTTAAACTTCAAACCTCGAAATCTGTGAGGATAATGTAATCGTGTCGGTCATTCGCATCATGACTAATCACTCATTAACAAATTAAACACTGAGATACACACTTAAAAGCATAATGAACAGATCATTAAAAATCTAACTAAGCATAGGCTTACATCATACTAAAATTACAATATCTGGTTCATCTACATATTTACATCATTTTGGGTAGTAATCAATAGTTTTAGTAATTTTTATTAGTGCTTTCAGCTCGCTAGCGCAATAAAATCCGTCCATGCTATCGACAATTGTTTGTGGATGGCGTTTAGAAATAAAATCCATTATTCAATATTAAAATTCTATTTAGCAATTTTTGCAAAAATTCGTATTTGTTGCAAGATTTTGCAGTGCGGTTTTATAGCCTGTGTGACCTTGCACACCAAATCTGAGGCAAGAGCCTTAACCGCAGGATTCGCAATCTTATATATAATCCCAAAACCTATTTATTGATTGTCTCTTCATCAGTGATTTTATTGTCCATAGGTGTCTAGATATCCCTTGTATAATAAACACACACAATTCGTAAGCTTATAACTGCATTGTCATAAAAGTAATAGCATCGTCGGCTACACACCACTTGCTGTTCAAAATCTCTTCCCAAAAACTCCAAAGTTGGTAAAGCATTGCACTGGAAATGATGTCGATGATTCATCAATCTCCTCAGAGCATGCAGTGTCTCCCCTATTGCTTCACTAGTGCCGTCTCTCATAGTTGTTAAAAATAGCTGATTGTAGCTTACCGACTTTGCTAGAAAGCCTTCCATACCAGTAGCAATGCAAACACATATCTTCCACAGCATTACTCCTACCTTCTCTGCGGTGTTTGGAAGAGTAATATAATTTTTAGTTCCAGCTAACTGAGCAGTAGATGAGGTTCATCACGGTTGGCAAAATGCCTGTATAAGATTGTTTGATGAACACTTCGTGTTTCCTTAGCCAGTTTTCTTATTGAGGCTCAAGATCGAGTACTTCTCTTTTAGTCATTTCATTGGCTTTTATTATATAGTACTTTTCTATTAGAGGCCTTTACACGTCGTCCATTCTGAGATCGCTCAACCTGCTAACGTATCACGGTGCATTGTTTTCAGTACTGATGAGTCAATTGTCTTGAAGTCATTTGCTACATCCTCCGGATGAAAAGCTCTCGGGCTCTTCGCAATGCCCTGCACTGTCTAAATGTCTCACACATTTCCAGCCAGCATTATATCTTCTGTATTATCTTCCACCATGCTTTTGGATCGTGGCCATCCAGGCGGTAAAGTGTCTGATTAGGCTTAAACAGGCTTGAAGCCTGGCGAGGGTGAGTGAGCAGTTTATTGCTGCATATACCCATATCCCTTGTCTTTATCATCACTTCCTCGTAGATCCTTACATATTACAATGTATCTTGTCTCGAATTTCTCAACCCCTGTCATGTGGTAAGCAAAATTCCTGTTTCTGTCTCCCACATTCTACTCCTTAATAGTCTTTGGAACAGTCCCAACTATATTGCCGTCATCATCACACATCAATGTTAGTGCTGCAGGTGCCTTTGGAAGTCCGGCATGAGTCTTAATATGTGCCTGTCAGCACTACACGAAGCCTGCTCCGGCTGATACTTAAATAGCCTCTCTAACGGTCACTCTGCCCTCAGAGTGACTTCGAGAGGGCTGCACATTATCTGAGTGAGTACTGTGTTTTGCTTATACCTTCACAGAGTGGTATAGAAAGCCAAAGCTCTTCAATCTTCTTTAATCCTCTTTATCTGCAGCAGGCGCATAAGTCCACTCTACTGCAGCTCCATAGATTTTAATTACATATGCTGCTATCTTTGATAGAGTTCATCTCCATGAGATAGGTGCATGATTCGAAGCCTTTGACTCAGTGTTGCTGTTGTCCTCATGAGCTTCTCACCGCCAAGTCCCGCCCTTTTCCCCAAACTTCCAGCAAGTTCAAAGTCACAGCCTCTATCCTCATGAAATCTTTTTGCAATTTGGGCTGCTTCTGTGTCTAGAGCAAATCGAGCTTGGCGATTACTACAACAGGAACGCCGAACTATAAGATTCTCAATATGTCTTTTCAGGTTGCGATGCCTGAGACATCAAGGTTCTCTGCTCCAAGCTCCTTGTCTACACCACGCATTGTAGCTTAAGAGCCCATATAGTAGCTACTAGAACCACTGCTGATGGCTAAGCCTGCCATACGGCATTTGATGTCAAAAACTTCCTCGTCGCAAAGGTCGGCACCGAGTCCAGCCTCTGCTGTACCACGCAATCAGCAGCTTAAGGGCTGTCTTTGTTTGCCCGCTGCGAGTTACAGCCATCGCCGCAATATTGTGGGCGGTACTTTCCTCAGACTTATCTGGAGGCTGGTGCTCAATTGTCTGAGGAATAGAGGTGGCAGTGCCTCGCTAAGTGCCGCCATAGGTACCTACTGCATTCCGTCTCCGGCGGTCACAGGCGCTCATCGAGGCTATAGGCTACAATTATGCGTGAGGAGTCTCTCTTTTAGGTCCCAGCTGCTTATCATTTGCAGGCAGAGAGAACAGCCATTATTTCAGAGCAACCGTAATTACAAAATGGTCTCTCTAACCTTACACCATCAGCAACGGATGACCCCCAGTCCTACTGCTACATTTCTAGTAGCTCTGTCACGGTCATATCGAGACAGCGTTTCCACACTATCGGTGGTATCTATTCCCGAGTACATTCCCTGTTTTATATGGAGTTGTCAAGCAAGGCAGAAAAGTGGAGGTGTTGGCAGAAAGTGATTTCTGCAAATCTCACCTGTAAAATGAAAGTTTTAAGTCCTCCATGGGCACTACCACGCATAGCCTCCACCTGCGTTTACTTTCACGCAAAGCATGGTCCAGAGGGTAGGCTCTCTAAGTGCTATTGCAGCTACCCAGCCTTTCAAATGCCTCCACCAAGACCTACTGTAACTGTCGTCTTTCCTTCACCTAGTGGGATTCGATGTGCAATCAACGAAATCAGCTTTCCATCTTCTCATTGTCCTTAATCCTGTCCCAAAGCTCGTCTGAGAGCTGTATACCTTTCTATACGTATAATTCAGCTCATCTGAAGAAATACCAGTTTTCAGCCCACTTCTCCAATAGGTTTCATCACCACTTCTTTAGCTATTTCAATATCCAGTCTTCATCATATCCTTCCCGGTCGGTTTTAAATTTACAGCTTAATGTACTAATATACTGCACAGTTTCCTGTCAGTCCAGTGCGTAATTTACAGGTTTAAGTGTCATCCGTAGTCAGTGCCTTGACAATGTGAAAGCTTCAAAGTCATCCTTACTCCTGCAGCACCTTACGAAGGCTTGGTTCCATCCTCTTCACTTACCACCTCCAACCTCAGCCTAAGCTGAGTCCATAGTTCTTGCAGTACTGTTAAAGCCCTATTCTATACTGCTCTTTGGAACTTGTACCTACCGAAGCCTTATCTTTATCTATAGTGGTTTTCCGGCTTCTTCAAAATACTCATCACTTATGCCGTCATCCTCTTTAGCCAGATGGAGTTCCCTTCTTTGATACTCTCAACTACAGGCAGCTGCGTTTGCCTGCTCTGTAGTGTCCAACCATAGCAGCATGAGCAGGATCATTGTTCTCTTTGATAAACTCAGCTCATCAGAGACCTCTGTTGCTCCGACACAGCTCCCTGAACTCTCACGAGGCTTAGGACTGTCCTGAAGGAAGAAAAGCATATCACTGCAAGCAGCTTTTTCAGCTCCTGCTCCGTCAAAATTGTCCTTGAATCCACCACAGGAAGATACAGCAGGCTATTCTTGAGGTGCACTGTGCGTATAATAAGACCTGTATTGACTTGTTTACACTTAGGCGCTGGGTTTGCAATAGCTGGATGGATACCAGCAGCTCTTACCAAGCTGAGCAAGACGGCGATATGCCTCTATCGCCTCGCTGATGAAAGCCATCCTTAAGGTCGCTGTAGCTCGTCTACTATTATCACTGTCTGGAGCGTCCATTTCAGGTGAATCTTTGTCCTGCAACGCTTTTGTTAAACGCCCGCTGTATGTCTCAACGCTTCGTCGGAGAGAAAAGCTTGCCAACGCCTGTTCATTTCCGCAACTGCCGGTTAAGGCTGCTGCCGCCTTCTTAGGATCGGTTACTACAGGAAGCAAAGATGGGGTCTACTGCGTTATATGCGAAGCTCAACCACCTTAGGATCCGCCATAATAAAGCGGTACCTCGCAGCATAGCTCTTGTAAAAGTATACCTCGTAATAAGCGTGTCGATACATACTGAGCTTACACGGCCTGTTGCTATTTGCTGCAACGAGAAGAGTGCGGCATCTTTTTGCTATATCGCGGATATCCATCGTCTGTCCGCCGTAATGTCACCACAGCAAAGCGAGACTTGGACTGATGTTCATTAAAGATCTTTGACTCTCGATGGTCTCTAAAAGTACACCGCCAGGTTCTTTTTATTGGGTACTTCTATGCAGCTGCTGCCTTTCCGTGGGCGGCCTCTATACGAATATCAGCTGCCGCAGATTTGGCTTGATGTATACATCAGTCAGTGCGGTTATCTTGCTTACGTAACCCCCTGTTTCGGGCTGAAAGCTCGTGCCTTGTTACCTGAATGGTCCACTGGCCTGGCACATCGATTACATTTTACGAAAGCGGTTGAAAGGTGTCCTGTGAGCTTTCTTGCGGAGTCGATAAGCTCCTCGTCACTGATTCCTTCCTCGTCTTGCGGTAGCCGCGCAAAAAGGCTGATAGGAGGAATACAGCAAAAGGCTTAGAGCGGTTCAGGTGGATTTTCTACAGATATGTATCCGGAATAAGAGGCTCTATGCCATCATCTCTTCTATCTGTTGTAGTTTCCTCCCTTCTTTTCAGGAATATTTGGCACATCCATTGACCCGTTTTCTTAACCATTACCATCTCAAATGAAGACTCAAGGAGACTTGCTGCGGTTATGAGTTTTCTTTTTCAAAGAGCCTCTCCTTCAATTTCAAGAATAGACCTTTGAGGAGACTGCCTCTTCTTCATCCTCATCATCAGCAAGTCCTCAGTATTCATCTATATCCTCTTCATAGTCACTCCTCATCTGTTTTCAGCGTAATAATTTTCGCCAACCTATGAATCCACTTCAGCTCTGCTTCAGCCTCTAAAACTTCCTTGTCCTCTTCCTCATCCTAATATTTTCAGACTTCGCCCAGGCTCTGTGCCGCTAGAACTCTTTATCATCATTCCTGCTGTGCTGCCGGACTCTGCTATCATCAAGCCCGGCTTCGGCATAGCCACCCTTCATGTCAGTCTCTTCTTCTCTTCTCCTTCCGAAAAGCTCTCAGTCCTTCATCACGCGAGACTTATCACGGCCCAGTTTCTTTTAGTAAAACTCATGCTTCTGCTGCCCTCGAAAGTCTTCTTGTCCTCATTTGCCCTATATGAATCAGGAAGAAAGCTGAGATTTTTCAGTCTCGCCCTATCTCCTTTCACCTCAACCTCTTTATTAGCATCAGTAGTATCTTTCAGTTATACTTTGATTGCTCGCTGAGCCTCTTCCTCCAGAGGCTTTTTAGTTTCACTGACGGGCTCATTATTTACAGCCTCATTAGTCCCATCTACCGTGTTACCTTAGAAGCATCTTTCCTCCTCTGTTTCCTGCTGTTTTGCGAAAAGCCTCTTCCAAAGCTTCTATTCTCTATGTTGCAGCTTAATCTCTCCTGGAATAATCTCACTCGGAAATGGGCACTCTTTCTATCCATTTCCTCACTCGTCTAAGCCTCTCATCCTCTTCAGTACTGGGCATGTCTTATTCTCTCTCTTTCAGCCTTCTTATTTCCTAAGCTCTCTTCTCCTTCAACTTCTCTCGCGTGCCTAACGTCAAACATAGCCTCATTCTTATGTTCTGCTATAGTCTCTCCTGGTTTCTGTCGCCTGTCGTTTATAGCCCAGGGGTTATGAGGCTCTTCCTGTTAAATAAATAACAAACATAGTTAATTACAGCTTCTGGGCAGAGAGTGACGCGCCAGCCTGCACTTAAGACCAAGGTTAAAATATCTTGGCACAGAGCACCTCCAGGAAACCTCCTCCGTTTTGTATCCACAGACATCGTTGTAGAGAATTTCCAAGCATGTCTTAGGTCTCCATGGGAAGCAAAGCTCAGCCCATCCTCCAGGCTAAAAGCAAAGCCTGCACTAGCCAAAATTTGGCTCTACAGCTCTTTTGTGCCTTTCATTAGCCAACATAAAAATAGACATAAAGAAAACATAGAATGGGAATCTCCATAATCTGCGCCTGCTGCTGCCAGCTGTAATCCACACCTCCTACTAGAGTACATGCAGATTAAAATTTGAAAGTAAAAAGTACAATTGAGGATGACACTTAGGTAAAGTATAAACGTAGTAATTCATATTTGTTCTACTGACCAAAAGCCTTCTCTTTCCACTTCAACGCTGCTTATTACAGGGAATTTGCCTCCTTGCACCTACTGCCTTCTGCTGCGGTCTGCAACGTCGAAGTCCTGCTTTTGCCTGCTTTTCCTGTACTTTTGTTTTGCTGTCTGTTATTCCTGCCATTTTACTCACGTGCGGCATAAAAGAGCAGTTGTCGCCTTAAAGCGTAACTGTTTCAATAATATATCAATTTCTCTAAGTTTTTCAATGGTCTGGGACATTTTACTTTAGCTTTTTAATATAAAGATTGAGGTTCGGCACTTGTATCATAAAATATAGCCTGGCTTTAATAGCATCAGTTATTTTGTCCACTGCCTCTTCCATTTCTCATCACTTCTCTGCTTCTACCATAACTCTGATAAGTGGTTCGAGTGCTCCTAAAACACTCTTCCATCACTTCATTAAGCCCTGCCTCAGCCTCATCCGCGGCTGCAGAACCTTTTTCATGTTCATTGTGCAGGATCCTTGTCGAGTGCCCTTAGGATTCTTAGAAAAGCTGAGGATATACCTAGCAAAGCCTTCTGTAGCTCTGATATCCTCTTCTTTACTGATAAGCAGCGCATCCATTATTTTAAGTCAGGTAAAGTGCTCCATCACTCCTGTAGTAGCTTCATGCTTCCAAAAGATAATGTGTCCTGACTGTTGTTCCCACCCTAGGGCATAGCCATTTCACAGCATATGTTTCACTCACATACTTGCTCGCCTACATCTGTCTTTCATGTTAATTCCAAAGCTTGTCAAAAGCCTTATACAAGTCCATATTTGACATTACAGTTGCTTAACTACTGTATCGTCGTCAAAGCTCACCGCTGTTGAAATGTATGGTGGACACCGTGTAGAGAATAGCATCGCATGCGTCTATAATATTACCGTTTTCATCTACCAGCCAACCGGGCATCTGTCACATCTCAGTCATATGCAAAAGCCCTATATCAAATTCTTCTCTCTTTCGAACTCCTGCAAAGCTTCTCTACGTGGGTTTGAACCGCATTCGGTCGGTGATATTAGTACCATCAGGGGTCTGCATTTATAACATGGGTCTGGCTCAGGCGCCTCATCGTGCGGTTGCTATCTGATGGCTTGCCGGGAACCGTTTTGCTGACAATCAGAGTCCTACTCTCCACATCCTAACCAAAGGTTGGTGGGAAGTGAGGTAAAGATATCCCAGATATCTCGGCTGCTTCCAAACACACACATAGTCAACAGTTCTTACCTTGATATTCTCTCGGTTGCAAGAGGAATATTGTCTTCTTCTCTCTGTCAATGTACTCTTCTATAAGAGCCTCAGCCTCAGCCTCTGGCCTGCTCACCGTTTCCGTTTATTATCTTTTATACCGTTGTCGTAGAAGGAGTTGCCAGCTTGCAGATGTCCATACGTACCGCTGAGTCAGTTCCTCTGTTTCTTACCACATAGAGAGCACTCCGGCGTACTTGTAACACACGTGCAAAGATAAGCGTCTGCACTTGCACGTAAGTCCTGCGAGCAAGGGCATATTCAAACATATGTAGCTTGACCTTGATTGTCTTTGCGTTCCACACCTCTTTGTCTATATGTTCCTTTCCGTAGTAATACCTAAGAATCTTCCAACCTTACAATGCAGTGATTAACTTCCTTCAATCCTCACATTAGCTTCTCCTCCTGAATCCATCTGTTTCTGGTATCTTTCCATAAGATTCTCTCCTGTATTCTCATAAATCCTTTGTCCTTACATTCACTTGTCTTATAGTTATAATGCAGCAGTATGACTCGGTTTCCCTAAGGAAATTTCTTACAGAGACCGCCTGTCTTCTGCAGCAACTACAGTAGCACCATAAACTTATGCATGTCCTGCCAGATATGCACCTTGGCGTAACCACTGTAGCAGAACTTGGTTTAATTCCTTACCTGTAAAGTGGGTCACCAGGCTCGTGAGTCGTACAAACAATATTGATGTGCGCATGAGGTTAATACTTTCAGTTACGTTGTCGATAACAAGAGCCCTTTACGCCAAGACCAAGCATTGACATGCGTCCTGTCTTGATTCCGTAAACTAGGAAGGTAAAGGGCTGCAAGTATACAGTCCAGCAGACTATAGTGCGACTCCTATGTTCTTAGAGGTATACTTTTTAAGCTTAACCTAGCCAGTATCAGTTCCTCGGATGAGGCACCTATATTAAATAATATATGGCACTGCTCTATGGCGGGAAGAGAGAAAAATAAGCATATACAAGTTTCCATTATTGTTTCATTGGTCAGAAGTCGTCAAGCGGGCAATGTACTCAAGTCCCTGCAGTGAATGACGCAACGAGAGAAGACAATACCACACTGTTTTTGGTCCAAATTCTTTCCAGAAAAATAAATCCTATTATAAGGGCAAAATATTGAGGTATCTTCCTAGTATTTCCCTTGGTTTCACTCCAACGGTATGCTGATAAAATAGCCGCTATGTAGCGCTCCTCCGAAAAGTTGTGGAGCGCAAGAGTAAATACCAATTGCCATAATCTCGATGCCAATGGTCATCCAGATTAAATTCTTTCGAGGCTGAACTTTTCATCAAGTCTTTCATAACTGCTCTCTATTTGCAAAGCAATATTTTTGTTATCTTATCCTAAAGGTTCTTACTGTAGTGCTGCACACTTTCTAACGAATAAGAATGATATAGACGCCGCCATAGCCTTCTCTTATCATCAAATCCACATCGAAGTTTGATTTCGATGCACGAACGATATATATACCGAGACTTCATACGGGTGGCTGGAAAGTTCGTGTGTCTACTGGATGTAACAGGAGTTGAACCTGCACGGTTCCACCAAGAACCTAGTCTGGCGCGTCTGCAATTCCGCCATATCCGCATCGGCTGGGCTGGCAGTTCAGACACCGTCGATGCGGGGTCAAAGTCCCGTGCGTAACCACAGCGCAATATGGCGCACAAAATACAAAAGACTCTCGCCTTTGCACTCTAAGGGTGTGTAGAGGGACTCCAGACCCTCGGTGTCAGAACCACAATCTGGCGCGTTAACCAGCTGCACTACCACGCACCATATATATAATCCGACTGGCTTAGGTGGCGCGAGGTTCGAACGACACAGACACACACGGCTTAGAAGGTGGTTGCTCTATCCGCTGAGCTATCGGTACCGACCCGGTACAGATGATAATCAAAATGAAAGCGGGTGATGGGAATCGAGCCCACGTATCCAGCTTGGAAGGCTGGTGCTCTGCCATTGAACCACGCACGACAAAGTAATATTTGCGCCTTGGCTACCGAGCTTGCAGCAAATCGTCAGCGGCAGGATTCGGACCTGCCGACCCTCGAGTCTAAATCCGATGCTCTGGCCAAACTGGGCCGCGAAATTTCTTAGAGTGTTTTGCAATCAAAGCAAGGAATAGTATACATAGATTAACATGATGTCAACTTGCTAATATATATTGTTTTGTTTATGCCAGAAATTTTACACTTTTTGTCTACTCGATTTCCAGAGTGCTGTAGCCAGCCTATCAGCTATCTCATTATATTCATCGCCTGAATGTCCCTTGACTTTCGATAAAATTGACCTGTAAGCTTATCTTTTTATATCTGTCGTAAAAACTGCATAGGCAATAGTTCCTCTGCTGTCACGTCTTCCATTTCCCAAGGCACCAGCTTGCTATTCCTGATAATCGTGGTAGATGCTGAGGATGTGTAGCCATTGTCAAGGGCTACTGCACGTGCAAGTTCAAAGCTTTTATCTCTCCTGCACGTCCTCATCGTGGCAAGCAGCTTACTTCATCCTCACTGACGTCGATATTTCCGGCTATGTACCTCTCCGATCTTTTGGTATAAAATACAGCCACAGCCAAAAATCTTCCCACCCGCTAAAGCTTTACCCATCCACCATAGCGGTTGTTCAATATCAGGGGCTCTACCTGTGTGTGTCATCGTATTATATCACTTACGCGTCAGTCGCGTTGAAGCGGATAATCACTCCCTTAAAAGTCTTCCGCATCTGCTTTTCTACAAATCCCTTTATATATAGCCTTCCTATGTACCTATAACCTAGACCTTACAGTCCTCCCCAGGTCTTATATATACGAGTCTTTCCTATTCTTACATAATAATTATTCTTTTGCCATTATTTTCTCCAATAAGTATTTTTGTTTAACTACAATTAATTATATCATCTTTAGCTTCTCTAATAACCTTATTTGATGAGTATTTGGCACCTTTTTCTTATCAGCGCTCACAGGGGCTCTACCAGAGCTTCTTATCTCCGTCTCCTGTCATCCTGTGAATCACCACCTTTTCAGGCAGGATTCTCAGACGGTTATAAAATTTCAAATTATATTCATCAAGGCTTAAGTATCTTAAAAGGCTTTTCCTATACTCCTCTCTAGTCTGGTGATGCTTTAATACTGGAGGAGGTGAAAGCTTAATTCCGTCTAACTTAGGACTGAGATTTTGCGTAAATACCTGACAGTTTCATACATATCTTTCATCCGTTTTCGCCCGGTGGCCTAAAAATCCATGGACTATCACTTCAATATTTTCTCTGGCTCCGCCTATAAAGCCTTATGAACAGAAGGGCAAACTATAGCCCCTGTTAAATGCCTTTACGCTGTCTTCGCGTGAATCGTCCTGTAAGCCAAAGTTCTATCATGAGGCTTTATTATTATAAAGCTCGTCAAGAGGTCAAGCATATCATCTTCAAGCAGTCAGGTAGACCAATAGATGATGGCGGCAATATCATCTCTATATAGCAGTCTTAAAAATCACGCCAAGTCTGTCTACATCTCCGTAAGTATTGGTAAATGACTGAAAATACATAATATACTTCTTGTCTTCTTCCTTTATGTCCTTTGAGTTGCTTTTCACCCTATCTTTTGCCCTCTTCAATCTGTTTCTTCTATCAGCTTTACCTTGAGTGGCAAATTCCCCAGACCGCCCTCAAACAAAAGCTGCAACCACCTCTTCTACTTTTCATCCCTGTTTGGGCAACTACACAGCCTGTGGATAAAAAGACAACCTATATACCTGTGCCAAAACTTTTCTTTTGCAATAGTCTGACAGAGTCCTATTATCATCTAACATTCTCCCTGGTCCATGCTTTCCTGTAACACTATTGCCTTCTAATATCTTCTTAAAAGGCGAAACTTTTTATAGATAATCTCTTCTTTCATCTCCGCCACATCAGTATATCTGTCAACATACTGCTTGATTAAGAGGTTTTCAGGAACAAAGTCATTGTACTTCGAGGTTTTAGCATCTTTGGAACAATATAATCACTTTCCATAGCGTCATTTTTCTTATGTAGTCAAAGTGCATTCATAAGTTCATTCTTTGTTACATTTTTAACTGTAAAAACAGTAGTAGAGCTCTGCAAATTTTTCTATCAGGCAGGAGTTTATTTGAGATATAGTCTAAGGAATTAAAGCGCTCTTGTGCTAACCACAGAGATATCCATAAGTATCCGGAATATTTTCAAAGGAATTTCTTTGGTTTCAAGCCCTGCACCTGCTGCCACCCTGTCTTGTTCAGTGGCCGCTTCTTTGCTCCATCTCAAAATAAGGGTACTTGCAGTCAGTTGTTACTATCTCCTTCCATTTTCTTAAGTACTCTCGTATGCTCAATAACCTCTCACCTGTCCAATGCCCAGACTGCTGGGCAGCTTACCCTCAGCACTCTTTGCATAGATGTTCTTATTCTCCTTATCTATTTCTGTAACCATCCAGCTCTCAGAACAAAAGGTTGTATCAGGCTATAAGCCTTGTAAAGTACCTATTTCGTGTGAGCCCTCTCTTCAGAATATTCACATCAGTTCAAATACCGAATGAAAAGTCATAGTGATTTGCTATCTTTCTCCTCAGTTTTGCCTACGATGAAGACCTCCGTTCTCAGTTCTCTCGATGTGACCTATCTTGAGGAGATACCTCAATAATTCCTTGTAGTCCTCCTGTGTAACAAATCTAAAAGCATATTCACTAAGGGTGACTGCGCCAAAACTCAGGACTTGCCTCACCTCTACTATATATACTCATAGTCTGATGGTAGAGTATGCCAAATGGATATCACTCCAGGCAGCACCGACTCTATATAATTTTCCTATATGGTTCAATGAAGCTATACATAGCAAAGCTCAATTTATCGCCTTATAGAACTCAATTGGACTCCTTCGCTTTTCCTCTTCAAACAAAAGCACATCTCAAACTCACTTCGTCTCCACTTCTTCGAAGTCTTTGAGGATAGGCTGGCTACTGACTTAGGACACCACTTGTGAATTCTCTCAAATCCCCAAATCGATACAGCTCAAAGGGGTAACAGTCCGCTCCTGTAACAAAGGGTGATCAGGCCTCATCTGTTCTTCACAAACTCCCTGTCAGATGCTGAAATACACTATATTGAACCATAAATATCAGGCTCTCCTCTCTTTTTAGCCACGTCCTTAAGATTATACAATGTTTTTCTACCTCAGAGCGCGCATTTGAAAATACAATGCTCTTCTTCCCTCTAGTTAGCTCATATAGATTGTCGATAAAAAGGATGTGTTCGTTCTTCTTATCTAACTTTTCCTGAAAAGGCAAATTCATAAAAATAACCCCACCATGCACTGCTCTCCGCTAACACCGGTTGTCAGGGTAATACTCTCTCTGTACCGCCGTGTAGCCGGTCTTCTGCACGCCTCTGTATCCCCAAAGTGTTGCAGATGGTCTGTCCTTGCAGTCATGCCTGTTGGCTTTTGAAACGCCCTTTCAAGCAGGGAGTAAGCTGGGTTCCTCTTTCCTCACCTAACAGTAAATTGTAGCTACACTCATCAGTGAGTGAAATCCTCAGTCAGAAAATAATTTAACAGCCTGTCTGTCTTTCCTTCTCATTAGCATTGCTTCAAGGGATTCAGGTGTAGTCTGTAGTATGCCTGAGGCTTTTGAGAGCTTATTCTTAGCAGTGGCTTGAACACATCCCCATACTTACCTTTGTCACAGGAATATAAGTGGCAGAAGGCAAGCTCCTCAATGCCACGGGCAAACTGGTCCGTTAGCTCAGGAAGCTAACAGGAGGTGGAGCTGTGTATAGAAACTCCACACACTCAGATGGTTCATTGTAAAGCTTAGTTATCACGAGGCGAGAAAGGCAGCCTCCGTCTTACCGATGCGGTAAGAGGCGTAGCTATGAAGATTAGAGTCAGTGTTAAATATAACATCACAGGCAACAACCTGTGTTTCCCTTAACTCTTCCCAGCCATTTCTATAGATATAATCCCCTGTATAAAAAGGCAAAGTTTGGCTCAAATGTACTCATCTCAAATCCTTAAATTGCTTCTTATTTCCTCAAGTATCTTCACTTGACTTAGCGTAGTTAAATCTGTCCTCCAAGTATGCCCTCAAAGTTTCGTCCAGGTTTTGAAGGAGGATGTTAGTGTTCTATAAATCATATTGTCTCGTGGTGTGTATTCATCCTGCTCCTGCCCTGCTAAATTCAGTTTTTTATAAAAATACTGCAGGTTCAAAATAAGCCCTGCCTCATACTTGTACACCTGAAACTATGTATTTTCTCTAACAGATAAAAAATACACAGCTTCTTCAGGGGTAAGGGTTTACTTATAATAGGAGAGCAAATCTGTACTTCCATCAGAAAATCTACCTTTCAAAACACTCGACTAATGCCTCGTAACTAAATAATACCCTCTTCTTGTATCCTCAACACACTGGGCGGCCTGCTCCATATCACTCCCAAGTACTTCCTTGCTTACCTGCATTATATCGTTGTATATTGAACCTCTCATAATTATTTTGCCTTGATATAAATTAGATCTTAAATAAATTGACGGAGTTCATCAATCATCATTATCCCTTATATCCTGCCTTTACTACGAACATAGAAAAAGAGCTGTGCTCTCCACAGTCATCACATCATTTATGTGACACCAACTCAGCTCACTTGCCAAAAGCCTCAGTCTGGTCCTCCTCTCCAGCCATTTTGGGGTTTCTTTAAGCTCTTCATCCTCAATGACTTCTGGCTTTCCAGTAAAAGGAAATTATCCTTGCAAAATCAAAGCCCATGTTACTATGGTTCAAGCTCATTTATGGTTGTTGAATCTTAATCTCAACCAGTCCCAAAATTTAAGCTTCGCCAGCCAGCAGTTAGTGAGTTTTCTGTCATCACTTCCAGTTTTAAGTGCATTTATCCATTTGTAGTAGGCCAGCACCTCCATCAGGAAGGTTTTTAGTGGAGAGGTTTTCATAAGCTCTTTGTAATGAGCCATACTGTGCCCCCTGCAAACGCTTCGCTCAGGAAAAGGTCCAGCATCCACGCTTCTGAAGCCCCTTTCATAGCATGAATTTGAATAGTCTGCCGGTAAAAACTCTTACCACCCTCACGTGTTCCCAACAACCGTCAAAATGAAGCACCTCCTTCGGATATCATTTCAATATCATTTAAAGGCCATCTATTTCATCTTTCCTACCTATAATTATGTAGCCTAAGCCGATTGTGGCGCAACTCCGCCCTTAAGGGAATTGGCAGGTGTTGCCTTCTAGCTGATCGTCTGTCTGTTACACCTATGAGCCTTCCTCCAACCTCTTTTACTTCATTCAAATAATCTTCATGAAATCTGTGGCTCACCTGATGCATATTCAATCAGGTTATCACCTGTTGTTCAGTGCCTTCCATTTTATTTTCTTCAACGAAGTTCTCGTGTCTTGTTGCCACATTTGCAAGTGTAAAATCAGGTCTTTGCCTCGTTCGACAAGACATTTGCCGCTGCTTGGCAGCCTGATAGCCAAGCATTATCTTAATGGCTTCAATTTCAGGCTTATTACCTTCATCATTTATTGTTTCTTTAGCAAATCAAATATATTTAATTGTCTGACCGACTGACTTTCATTTCTTCCATCCACTATATGTACCGCATCTATTTTGAGGGCTGATTTATAGATGATAATGGTATTTTAGCAACATTGCATCATTTTTTTGACAATATCACTTTCATTGTTAAATTGTACTTCCTTTGATGGTAAGTTTATTTCTTGCTGTCTATAATTCTTCTTCAATTATATATTTCTGATAGTTGTCTCTCATCTCTTTCGATGTCCTCTTCCAAGGAATGACCTTTGGCAGTTTCAATATAGTGTCTTTTCAATATCTTTGGTTTTACTAAGGGTCTATCTCAACTAGGCAATTATTTCCGTTTGCCATTTTTATTACTATGTTTTCCTCTTTGATAAAGGTCCCCGAAATTGCCTGAATTATGATTCTTCAGTATCTTCATACAATACTTACTCAAGCATTTTCTCTTCCAAAACAGCAAATATGGCTGTAACGTAGTAACCATAGTCACTTTTGTCATTGAAAAGAAACATTTCTCCACCTCTGTTTAATCTTAACGGGAGGCTGGAGCTTCTCTTTTAGACCAAACATTTTTCCCTCATATTAACTAGTAGCTTTAATATGTATCACAATAAACTTTATGTTTGCTACCACTATGTCAGGAGCATCTGTTTACGTGACTTTCCATTGTATTTATAGGTCTCAATACTGCATCCAGGGACAACCTGCTCAAAAAAAAATTGGAGGCTTAACCACTGCTCCTCTGAAGAGTATAGTCTCACTCTGTTTGTGTAGACAATTTTTGATATCTGTTTCAGCCTCGTTCAAAGTCTGTAGTCTCTCAAGTACAAAACAGGCACATTTTACCGATAATCTCTGATTGCCTGACTTATAAAATGTCCTCAGTTATCCTAAGTGAAAAAAAATTTCAACTGCTCTGTCTTCCATAAGTCGTCATTTCAGCATATAAGCGGGGTTCAAAACCATAGTACTTAATTGGCATCAAGTCTCTATAATACGAAAATATGTTGAAGTTCATTATGGTTTAATATAGTAGTCCCTTATCCAGGTTCCGAAAATGTCCATCTATGCTGTCATCCCATATTTTCTAAACTCAGTCCAGCATATATTAACTCAATGGTTCTTCTGCACACTTATTACCTATCCCGTTTAACCAGTTCCTTATACATAACAAAACAAGGATACAGATATATCCGTTACATTAAATTCTGACCTTTGTCCTCCCAAGTAAAGTGGTCTAAGCTGATTATCATTCATCCCTATCATAGGTAGTATAGTAGACTTTCAAAGGATGAGGCTTTGTCTGCATCATCACTAAAGTTCTCCATAAGACTTTGCCTGTTTTAGAAAGATAGTATCTGATACCAATCTCCATAAACCAGCCTTCTTGCCTAAATTCTCATCTGACGGAAGGTGGCGTAAGGCTCGCTCTCAGCCACAAACCGCATAACCTCCTCTCAATGCACTTTTCTTTTTCATTCTTCATTTCCCTTATTTTCTAAAGGATCGGTAGCAGATAACCTGAATCGGTTGTGGGTTTTCTAATGGCTTGTTTAGGTTTTTCTCCATCTTTTCATCAGTTTCGTAGTAAAATTTTCTTGTGATTCATTGATGCTTCATTCAAGCATCTTAGCTCCATTTTTTTTTTCCATGTTTTTTCTATCTCCTTACAAACTTTATATCTACTAAAATAAAGAAAGACATTTTAACATAAAGCTAGCACACACTTTCTAACAAATCACATAAATAAGTAACAGCCCTACTATTCTTATTATCACTTTCAATAAAATATAATAATGAGTGTGCAGGTGTCAATGCTACAACTACTATTAAAACATTATCCCACACTCGCCTCCATGTTATGATAATGTAAATCAGGAAAATAAATAATATTATATTAAACAGATCAAAAGTTCTTGTTTATGGTATATTATAGTGATAGCATTATGTCTATAGATAAAATAGTTTATAAAATTGTGTAACATAATAAAGCCACAGATATATTCTGCGTTCCTTGTGGTTGCCGGTGATCGGGTCGAACGGTGCGGGTATTACCCACGGGATTTTGTCCGGCGTCTGTTCTTACCTGCAGTAATGTGTATGCAGAGTGGACTGGGACCTTGCTTGAGGCAGATGTTACAGCTGGCTAGGTCCCAAAATATAAAATTTCATATGAAATTTGTTTTAATATGTATGGTTCTTCGGGGACTCGAACCCAGGACCGGTTGTTATGGGGGTTGTCTAACAACTGAGTGAGCAAAAGTGACTCGGGGTTTGAGCCCTGTTACCGCCGTGAAGGGCGGTGTCTTATTTGCTTGACCATGGAGCGTAACTCCCCGTGGGTCGAACTTATAACGGTTCAGCCGTGCGCTCTGTTGAGTTTTGAGGAATAAATATACTGAAAACTGCTGTGAATCAACTCTTCGTTTTTCTTTGGTCGCCTTCAGCCTATTAGTATCGAAGGCACGGATTACTCGCTTACACCATGACCTATCAACCTCATTCTGGGGTTTTTTTAGCTCGCTATGGATATCTTATCTTGGAGGCTTCACGCTTGATGCCTTCAGCGTTTATCCTGCAAACGGCTTGCCGTGCGCTGGCTGCAACTGGTTCAAGCGGTTCGTCATCGGTCCTTTCGTGCTGACGGCTCTCCTAAATATCCTGCCTGCTGATAGGGACCGAGCTGTAAGCGTTTGCAGCTCGCATGCTTTATTGGTGTTGGCCAACCGCTGGACCTACTTCAGCCCAGGGATGCGGTACATCGGGGTGCAGCCTCCGTCGATGTGAACTCTTGGGAGTGATGCCTGTTATCTGGGTAGCTTTTGTTCGTTGGATGTGATTCCCTTACATCCGCGGATCACTAAGTCTGCTTTCGTGCCTGCTCAGTGTTGGCAATCAAGTCCTTCTGCCTTTACACTCTGCGAATGGTTTAGCATTTGAGGGCTTTGGCGCCTTCGATGCACTTTGTGTTGGCTCAGTCAAACTCCTCTGGTGTCCCTGCCGGATAACGGGCAAGGTTGGCACGAAGGGTGGTGTCAACGTTGACTCAGCGGAACGGCGTCCTGCTTCTTGGTCTCCACCTATCCTGTATCGCATATTTAATCGGTACCGATGGGTAGAGGTCTTGGGGTCTTTCGTTTGGCGGGGTAACCGCTCTTGCTGGTACTTATTTCATGGTGCATTGTTGAGACAGCGTTCATTACCTGCTTTTGCGGGTTGGAACTTTATCGACGTTTCTGTACCTTAGGACAGTTATAGTTACGGTAGGGGTTTGTTTCTGGGCTTAGTTCGTACCTTCGGTTGCTCTAGCCTCCCCGTAACCTTCAGCACCGGGCGGGCGTCAGCCATTCATCTTGGGTTTCGATAGCCTGTGTTTTGCTCAGTTGTTTGTTTTCTTTGCGGTGTATTCTACAGGCTTTTCTCGAACTTAGGGTTTTGTTGGTTCCTTAATGCTTCTCCATGGCCGGTATATTTCCCATCTGTGTCGGTTTGCGTTTTGGGCTCTGATTGCACAATAGCGGCCGGTGGCTCTCCAGGGCTTCCCTCCTATTCGGTCCGTCCACAGTTTCTTTGGGACGGTTTGCCTGGCGGCATCCTTTACTGGTTTGGCACTTCCTGATTTCGTGTCCCCATTTCTGATAGCCAGAGGTATTGGAATATCAGCAGTTGTCCATACCTTCTCGGCTGATGAGGTCCCTGCTTTGGGAAGATCAGCTACCCTGGCCTTGGATATACGTTATGAGATTTCACCTTCATCTGTCTCATTCCGGCATTCTCTTTGTATTTTCACGATCCTTAATTTTCCGTTCTTCGTGTTATCAATGCTCCCCTACCAACATACCTTACGGTATTCCATTGCTTCGGTGTTTGTTTCAGCCAGGATTTTGGCGAGGACCTCTCGACTAGTGAGCTATTACGCACTCTTTGAATGATAGCTGCTTCTGAGTAACATCCTGGATTGTCTTCGAAACCCCACATCCTTTACCATAACCTTACTTTTGGGACCTTAACTTGGATGGTCTGGGCTGTTTCACTGACTGTCAAACTTATCTCTTGGTCTGACTCCGGTAAATATCTATATGGCATTCGGAGTTTAGTGCGCATTGGTGAGCTTTTGACGCTTTACCCAGCGGTTCAGTGCTCTACTACCTCCATTGAACTATGCAGGCTAGCCTAAGCTATTTCGAGAGAACCAGCCTCCGAGTTCGATTTCCGGAATTTCTCCGCTACCCACAGCTCCATCACCATAGCGCAACAGACGTTCCGGACCTCCATCCACTTTACGCAGACTTCATCCTGGTATCGTTAGGTCACCGGTTCAGGTCTGCCGTACTGACTTACCGCCTATTAAACTGGTTTCCTTCGGCTCCGTGCCTTAAGTGCCAACCTGCCAGCAACGGCAACTCGCGATAGTTCTGCAAAAAGTACACGGTCGCGTTGGTCGATGCTTCCGCAACCTTTATGAACTGGTTTCAGGTTCTCCTCGCTCCCTCGGGGTTCTTTTCCTTTCCCTCACGATTTCTCTATCGGTCACTGGGTAGTATTGGCATTTCGCCTTGGGGTGGTCCCCTGCTTCAAGGGTTTCTCGTGTCCCGTAGTACTCTGATACTGAATCACAGTCTGTTTCGCATACAGGGCTTTCTCTCTCTTTAGCCGGCTTTCCCACCGTTCTGCTACCTACTGCTTCTTCGTATGTGGTCCTCCAACAAGGATAAATCCTTGGTTTGGGCTTCGTCACTTTTCCGCGCTACTACTTAGGGATTCGATGTTTCTTCCTCTTCCTCCGGCTACTTAGATGTTTCGGTTCGCCGGGTTCCCTCCAATGTACTATGGATTCATCATACGGTGACAGAGGATTCTTTCTGCCGGGTTTCCCCATTCGGATACCTGCGGATCAATGGATATTTGCTCCTCCCCGCAACTTTTCGCCGGCTGTCCCGTCGCTGGCCTTCGGCTCCTGGTGCCGAGGAGCATCCGCCCTGCGCCCTTTGTAAACTTGACCATTAGTTGAGTTAGAGTGCCACAGGTGCAGCTCGAGCGTAGCGACTAAAGCTCGCTTGCGAGCGCCGGTGCGCTTCAGCGAGTGAAAACATTTCCATACGAGCACGCGCTATCACGAGCGCAGGAAATGCGGGCTTGTTCTGCAGGTAAACCACATCTCAACATTGTAGATAACTCGTATGAGTTCTCTTTAATGCTTGTAGCAGCTGGCGTATCTGTTATAAAACCTTTTTAATAAATACATTGTTTTATTGAATTCTAAACCGCACTTGTTTTCTTTCCAGCATGCTACATCAGAAATTCAAAGACGCTCGATGTTGTTTCATATCTGGCTGTACAACTTCTTAAGTGAAATCATGCTTGCATGTGAAATATTTGTTCGGTAGCCGGTTTTCAAGGTACATTTCTCAGGATGTTATCCTGGGTGGGCTTAAATGGACTCGAACCATCGACCTCACGCTTATCAGGCGTTGCATCCTGGCCTACACTGGAGCTGCCAGCCCATAAATCTAGCAGCCACCTGCTCTCCCACACCGTCTCCCGTGTGCAGGATATTTTCCATCACGGCCGCCCTGGGTCGCCAACGCTCGTGTTCGGGATGAGAACGGGTGTGCGCCCTAGACTGCACATCGCCACTGGAGCGTATTTCGTTACTCCGACTCGCATCTCGTTGCTCTTTGATAACTGAGACAGTAGGACAATCTCTACTTCTTCTTCCCTTAGAAAGGAGGTGAGTCCAGCCGCACGCTTCCGATACGGCTACCTTGTTCACGACTTCACCCCAGTCACCAGACCTGCTTCGCGCAGCTCCTCACTGCAGTTGAGGCCACTGACTTCGGGCATTTTCCGACTCCCCATAGATTGTGACGGGCGGTGTGCCGAAGCCGGGAACGTATTCACCGCGACATTCTGATTCGCGATTACTGGCGATTCAGCTTCATCAGTCGAGTTGCAGACTCACAAATCGAACTAAGGCAGACCTTTCTGAGATTTCGCTCCGGCTCACGCCTTCGCTTCCTCTGTAACTGCCATTGGCACGTGTGTAGCGGTCACAGCATGATGATTGACGTCATCACGCTTCACCGGAGTTATCCTCGGCAGAGTCTTTCTAGAGTGCCCGTGTAACCGCTGGCTACTAAAAATAGGGTTGCGCTCGTTGCGGGACTTAACAACATCTCGACACGAGCTGACGACAACCATCACCACCTGTCTCCTGTCCCGAGGACTACAGGCATTACCCTGTATTCAGGAGATCTCAAAGACGGGTAAGGTTCTTCGCGTTGCGTCCGATTAAAACCATCTCCACACTTGTCGGGTCCCCGTCAATTCTTTGAGGTTTCATTCTTGCAACATGCTCGGGTGGAAATGCTTAATGCGTTTGCGACGGCACGAGCTTATGTCAGCACCTAGTATTCATCGTTTTACAGCGTGGACTACCGGTATCTAATCCTGTTTTGCTACCCACGCTTTCGAGCCTCAACGTCAGTTTTGGTCAGCAGGTCGCCTTCGCCACCGGTGTTCTTCCTAATATCTAAGCATTTCACCGCTACACTGAGATTCCGCCTGCCTCCCCTACTCCAAGTTTAACAGTTTTGAGGAGCAGTCAAGGTTGAGCCTCTTCCCTCTCAACTTGCAAGACCGCCTGCGCTCCCTTTACGCAGTAAATCCGGATAACGCTTACCTACGTATTACCGCGGCTGCTGGCACGTAGTTGGCGAGAACTATGATCAGGTACCCGTCATCATCTTCCCTGCTGATGGAGCTTTACATACCGAAATACTTCTTCCTCACGCCGGCGTCGCTGCATCAGAGTTTCCTCCATTGTGCAATATCCTGCTGCCTCCCGTAGGAGTTTGGGTCGTGTCTCAGTCCCAATGTGGCCGTCCGACCTCTCGAGTCCGGCTACCGATCGTTGCTGGTAGGCTTTTACCCTGCCAACTGGCTAATCGGACGCGGGCCCATCCTATACCCTGATTGCTCATTTCCCGACAAAAACCATCACGGTCTCGCCGACTTATGCGGTCTTACCAGCCGTTTCCAGCTGCTATCCCCCTGTATAGGGCAGGTTGCCCGCGTTACTCACCCGTCCGCCACTAAAATTACAGTCTTCCATCCGAAAAACTTTCATCTGTAATCTCCGTTCGACTTGCATGTTGAGCGCGCCGCCAGCGTTCATCCTGAGCGCAGGATCAAACTCTCATAAAAGTGTTTGCCTCGTTCAAAATAGGCTGACTTTAATCTTTGCTCATTCCGTTATCGACCGGCTAAAAGTCGATAATTTTTACTATTTTTTAAAAGGTGTCTACGTATTACTACTCGTACGCGTTCGTTTTGAATTTTCAAGAGATTGTCTCACTATTTAGTTATCAAGGTTCTGTCTTGGCTACTCATCGCTTTCGCAATTCAAACTCAAACATTCTATCCATACGATTTTGCTTATGTCAACAACTTTTTCAAGTTTTTATTTCCAGCAAAATCAACGGAGAAAAACAGGTTGAACCCTGGGCGCCGCTGTAACGACCTACTCCTTTCGAGGGAGGCGCTTCAGCCTCTTGGGTATTTCTCCAGAAAGCACATAAACCATATAAAACGGAAGATGAGTGTCGAATTCGAACCCACGGTCCCTTTCAGGATCACCGGTTTTCAAGACCGAGCTCTTTAAACTCACTCAGACACCTCTCCGGTGACCGTCCGTAACTGTGACAGCTAGAACAGTTTATCATATAAGCAAAATCTTGTCAGCGGATTTTTAAACTCATGTTTTAGTTGTCAGTACTTCTAGCCTATCGTCACCGTCACTATCTAGTCCCAGCTTAAGGCTGGGACTGCGTTTAATGTCAGGTCTGAAATCGGTCGCTTTTTGTAGTCATAGTAAGCAGCCGCCCCTATCATTGCGGCATTGTCAGTGCACAGTATGGGTGACGGATGATGAACATTCAAAAGCCCTTCTTTCACAGCCTCTTTCATCTCGTTCTCTTAGTACTAGTGTTGAAGCAACCCCTCCTGCCATAGCAATCTTCTTGAACCAGCTGTTTTTGCTCCTGTCTATGTATGACTTACAAGCACATCTACTACAGCCTCCTGAAAGATGCAACTATCATGCCTTTGTAGTCTCTTCTCCCTTCATTTCACAGTGATGTAATTTAGAACAGAGGACTTTTAGCCCTGCTGAAACTAAAGTCAAATGGGTTGTCTGCGACCTTAGCTCTGGGGAAAAGCTATAGCATCTTTCATTTACGCTCTTCAGATATTTTTGAATCTTAGGACCTCCCGGATAGCAAGCCTATGCCCTTGCAACCTTGTCAAAATGCTTCTCCCTGCATCATCCCTTGTTTTCAAGAACTTCATACTCTCCAGTAGTCCTTAACTATCACCAGATTGGTGTGGCCTCCCGATACAACAAGGCATAAAAAGGTGGTTCAATCACTCATTTTCTATGTAATTTGGCAGATATATGCCGCTGTATGATGTACTGCCAATAAGGAGCTTGTTGTGAGCAAGCTATGGACTTGCGCCGATACTCAACCAAAGAGCTCCCACTAGGCCCGGGACCATAGGTGACAGCAACTGCATCTATTTCATTCATTGTAGACTGTAGCTTCTTTAGTAGCCTCATCCACTGCCGAATTACCTTTTCTAATAGCTATGCTGGATGCAATTTCAGACTGCTCTCACCATAAACTTATGTATCTCAATCTGAGACTGAAATATTATTTGACCTTCCTTCCATCCTGTACTACAGCAGCTGCTGTCTCATCACGAGGATGATTCAATCGCTAATATATTCATGTTTTCCATCTTCCTTTATTGCCATGATATGTGGGTGCCAAATCGATTCGACGCCCCACCTCTAATATTTCATTTTAATGTTACAAGTATTAAAAGTATCAAAACCTGCCGCATAATACTTACAAGAAGTATTATCTAATATCATCGTATAGTTTGATTTTTTGTTTAACCTCGGTTGATTATCAAATATGATGGTTATCAGCTAAAAGTCTTGTATGTCAATTCCCCAAAAAAGAATCTTCCACCTTCCTTTTCATCTTCTCTTAAATAGTATTTCTCATTGGTGTTTCTTAAGCCCTTTGGTCTCTTTAACTATATAAGATACTAAAGATTACAGAACTTATAGCCTCCTCTCTCTTCTCTTTCAGCCTCATGAGAGTTCTGTGAATAACAATATTGGCTATCGTGGTCTTCTTATCTTATAGTCTTCTATGTCTTTTTCAAAGCTTTTTCAACATACTGCATCAGGAGGATTCTTTTCAAGAAGTGTCTCATCAAAAAGTTTTGATTTCTGCTCAGCAGAACTTTTAATCTGCTCATCTAGTAAGCTCTTCATTATATACAGCATTTTCACAAATCCTGTTATATAATTTTGGAGCACCTCTCATGGCTTTCCCGGATAATTATCATCCAAGTTCAGTTCCATAAGCTTCTCTACTTCAGTCTTACTCTTCTTTTGCCTCCAGATTCTTAGTCCAATGTCTTCTGAAAAAATCCACCGATAATAAATACAGCAAGAGAGCAATCTATCACCAGCTACAACTTTGGATTTTGCGTCTTTTGTACATAAAAGTCCCTTACTCCTCATCAACAAACATCAAAGTCTATGCTTTTACCATCTTACCTAATCTTGCATTCACTCAAGATCTCTCTGACCTCTTTAATATACTGCTCAGGATGCGCCATTGCAGGACTGTAGTGCGTAAGCCACATTTTTGGACTTTAGCAGTCTTTAGGGCAGACTCACAGAGCCTCCTGCATGGTCATGTGCTTCTTTTCTTTTGCCTTATATCAGACTCCATGATCCCCATACATCACCCTTCACATATAAAATAAATCGGCATCATCGCCATTTCTGACAATAATAGGTACTAGGTCTTGTATCGGTACAGTAGGTAACCTTAAGTCCCTTCCTTTCTCCTCCCATAACCATATCAGGTGTATAGGTTTTTCCTTCATATTCAACCGTTTTCACCTTTTTGAAGCCTGTTCCAACATTTTAGAGGAACCTCATTTTCTTTTGCCTTTTCAGGTAAAAATCTGCCAGCTCTATCTACTATTATATTATATCCATAGCAAATCACATTATGCTTTAGCTTAAAAGGCTTCAATCTTCATTCCAAAAAACTCAAATACGCCGCCATCTCCCTCAATCTCAACAAAGTTAACATCAAAGGGAAGTTCAGGGGCAATTATACATAAAGACTTTATAACCCTCTCTATTCCTTTTGGGCCTAAAATGGTAATAGGCTCTGTTCTTCCCGAATTGCCAATGGATAGTAATAGTCCCGGAATCCCGGCAACATGGTCACCATGAAAATGAGTTATGCATATAAGACCTATGGGATTTACACTCCATCCCTTCTTTTTAACTGCAACCTGAGTTCCCTCACCACAGTCTATAAGTACGCTGTTTCCATTGTATCTGGCAAGCAGCGAGGTGAGGAACCTGTTAGGTAAAGGCATCATCCCGCCCGTACCTAATAAACATATATCCAGCATTAAATCTCCTTAATCTCCAGTCATTATAACATACAAAAATCCATATAAAGCAAATATCGCCTCACTTCGACTTTTGTATAACTACATCATATCAGATTGTAAGTGACATAAGCAAGGCATCTTCCTTAGGTTCATCATAAAAGTTCGGACGGATTCCGTCTTCCTTAAACCCAAGCTTCTTGTACAGGCTTATTGCAGCCTCATTTCCTACTCTTACATCTAATAAAAATCTTGTTCTATTTATCTGATTTTCCATATTCAATAAGTCTATTAAGCAAAAGCCTTGCCAACTCCTCTTTTCTGGCATCTGCTCTTACTGCAACATTGCAGATTTCAGCCTCATCAAGCACTCCCCAGTAGCCGCAATATCCTATTACCTCCCATTTTCGATAGCACAGAAATAGTGTTTATCTTCACCTTCTACACATTCCTAAATGACATTTCGGACCAGAGGCAGGGAAAATATTGATTTTTCAATCTCAGCTACCTCTTTACAATGCTCCGGCTTTAACTCTACTATATCAAACTACATCCATAGTTATTTGTTTTAATTCCTGTTTCTTTTTCATTTCTTTCACGCTCAGCCTGAGAAAGTCTAAGATAGACAGGCTCGTAGCTTTCTGCGGTTTCCATAACACCTCTATTATAATACATTTTTCCTAAAACTGCCACACTTCCTGCCTTTTGTTTTGAAATATTGGCAGGAGCGAAGAAATGAGGGTTTACAAGCCCTTCTTCAATATTATGCTTATATACGGGCACCCGTCTCCAAGGAAAACTATTTTTTCTCCTGCAAATTCATTGTTAAGCTCAGCTTAAAAGCTCCTCCAGAGCCAAAGCTCTCTGTTCTTTTAACTCAGTAAATTCGCCATTCTTAAATGTATACAGTCCATTATAGACCTGTTCTCTCCTTGCATCCATAATAGGACAGATTATTCCGTCAAAAAACTGCACATTGTAGGCAAGGGCGGCAAGGGTAGGCACTGGAATAATAGGCTTATTTAGACTATAGGCGAGTCCCTTTACAGTGGCAGAGCCTATTCTAAGCCCTGTAAATGAACCTGGGTCCCGCAGCTATGGCAAATGCGTCTATTTCCTTAAGGTCAAGCTCAGACATTTTAACTATTTCACTAAGCATGGGCATAAGAGTAGTAGAATGTGTCTTTTTATGCTCTACGGTATATTCAGCCACAAGAGTCTCGTCATCAACTATTGCAACTGATGCCACCAAGCCTGAAGTATCCATACCTAAAACTTTCATTCTTCTACCTACTCCTTCTATATTCAAAAGCCTTTTGCCAAATCTTTTTCTATTCTTATGTGTACTGCTGATTTGGGAATGAGTTCTTCTATCCTTGAAGCCCATTCGATGAGGCAGACTCCGTCTCCGTAGAAATAGTCCTCATAGCCTATTTCATCCATTTCAGATATATCGCCTATACGATATACATCAAAATGATAGAGAGGAAGCCTTCCCTGTGTATATTCCTGAACTATAGTAAAGGTGGGACTGTCAATATTCTCCTCTATCATAAGACCCAAAGCAAATCCCTTGGTAAATACGGTCTTACCAACTCCAAGGTCGCCTTCCAGGCAGATAATTTCACCCTTATCTGCCTTTTCTCCAAGTTTCTTACCTATATCAAATGTCTCTTCCTCTGAATTACTCTCGTAAATGGTCATTTTTTAACCCTTTGCCTGTTTAATGCTTAGAGATATCCTCTTCTTAGGAATATCTACTCCAATAACTTTTACATCAACTATATCGCCAACACTAACTACTTCAAGCGGGTGCTTTACAAACTTCTTATCTGATAATTCGGATATGTGAACCAAGCCATCCTGATGTACTCCGATGTCTACAAAAGCACCGAAATCAATGACATTGCGGACGGTTCCCTTCATAACCATACCCTCTTTTAGATCCTTCATGTCTAAGACATCAGTCCTAAGGATAGGGGCAGGAAGATCTGCTCTAGGGTCTCTTCCCGGCTTTTCAAGCTCACTTATAATATCCTTAAGAGTAAGTTCACCTACATCTACCTTGGCTGTTAAGTCAGGATGCTTCTTAATCTCGACGGTTATGCCCTTAATTCCGCCTCTAAGTGCAGAAAGATCATAGCCAAGTGCAGAAAGGATCTCTTCTGCTGCCTTATAGGACTCAGGATGAACACTGCTTGAGTCAAGAGGGATTGTCTCCATCCATTATCCTCATAAAGCCTGCACACTGTAAGAATGCCTTTGGTCCAAGCTTAGAAACCTTCAATAGTTCTTTTCTATTCTTGAATTTACCGTTTTCTTCTCTGTAGTTTACAATGTTTTTTGCTATAGTTCCATTGATTCCTGAAACATAGGAAAGAAGCGGAGCTGAAGCAGTATTTAAGTCGACTCCCACTCTGTTTACACAGTCTTCTACCACTGCGCCAAGGGCTTCTTCAAGCTTCTTTTTATTCATATCATGTTGATACTGTCCAACACCTATAGCCTTAGGCTCTATCTTAACAAGCTCTGCAAGAGGGTCCTGTAGCCTTCTTGCTATGGAAGCTGCACTTCTCTGCCCCACATCGAACTCCGGGAACTCCTCCGTAGCCAGCTTACTTGCTGAATAAACAGAAGCTCCTGCTTCATTTACTATAACATAGGATACAGGGAGATGGAGCTCTTTAATCATATCTGAAATTATCATTTCAGACTCTCTGGAGGCAGTACCATTGCCTACAGATATCAACGATATTCCGTATTTTTTAACTAAATCAGCCACTATCTTCTTGGTCTCAACCACCTTATTCTGAGGCTCTGTAGGGTAGACTACTGTAGTATAAAGCACCTTACCGGTCTCATCGACTACAGCTAACTTACATCCTGTTCTAAACGCAGGATCCCAGCCCAGCACCTCTTTCCTGTGATTGAGGCTGCATCAGAAGCTGGGTAAGGTTCTTTCCAAATACCTTGATAGCTCCGTCTTCAGCATTTTCTGTAAGTTCTGCTCTTATATCATTTTCAATTGATGGAGCTATAAGCCTTGTATAAGAATCGGCCACTGTCTCCTTCAAGACTTCAGTAGTATATTTATTATCTCTGATTATAACTTTTCTACAAAGTAGTCCAATATCTCATCTACAGGAGCCTCGATTTTTAACAGTTAGTATCTTCTCAGCTTCGCCGCGATTAATCGCAAAGTATTCTGTATCCCTGTTATCTTCTTTACAGGCTCACTAAAGCTGTAATAGGTCTCATAAACTGACTGAGCTTCCTTATCTTTTTGCCTCTGAAAACTACATTTCCCTTTGTCAAGGTTATATTTCTGATGTATTTTCTATAATCAGCATTGTCAGATATCTCTTCCGCAATAATGTCCATAGCGCCCTTAATCGCGGACTGTACATCAGTGATACCCTTTTCCTCATTGATATAGGCAAGGGCCTCTTCTTCAAGTGGTTTATCTGTCTGCTGTAAGGAAATGATGATGGCAAGTCCTGAAAGCCATGCTTCTTTTTGCTATAGTTGCTCTAGTTCTTCTCTTTTGCTTGTACGGTCTGTACAAATCTTCTACAGTAACCAAGGCTTCTGCCGCCTCTATAGCCTGTCTTAGCTCATCAGTAGCTTTCCCTGTTCTTCTATAAGACCTATAACCTGAGTTTTCCTCTCTTCAAGGTTGTTCAGATATCTAAGCCTCTCATCAAGATTACGGAGCACCTCATCATTAAGTGCTCCATGCTGTTCTTTTCTGTATCTCGCAATAAAAGGAATGGTATTTCCCTCTTCTATAAGCTTGATAACTGCATTTACCTGTTCCGTCTTAATACCGAGTTCTTCCGCAATCTTTTTTGCTATGTCCATTGTCTAACCCCTCAAATATATCATAGTTGAACTTCTACAAAGATATCATATATTGCTTTTAATTGCAAGCTCAAAAGTCTCGTTGTCTACTCCGATTATGATGTTAAGCTCCCTGGAGCCCTGATCTATCATCCTTACATTGATGCGGGCATGTGCAAGGGCTGCAAATATTCTTCCCGCTGTACCCCTTACAGACTTCATACCTCTACCTACTACCGCAATGAGGGCGATACCTGATTCAATTTCTATGAGTCAGGCTCTGCAAGCTTTATGAATAGCATGATACGACAAGCTGTTCCTTAGGGGCAAAGGCTTTCTCTTCCACAAAAAGTGTCATTGTATCGATACCTGAAGGCATATGCTCAAAAGAAATGTCATTTTCTTCAAATGCCTGAAGCACCTTTCTGCCAAAGCCAATCTCAACATTCATCATGTCTTTATCTATATTGATGGCAGAAAATCCCTTTCTTCCTGCAATACCTGTGATGACATACTTTGACTTCTGTCCTGTGCTTTCAACTATCCAGCTTCCCGGATCCTCAGGAGCATTGGTATTCTTGATATTGACAGGGATGCCTGCCTTTCTTACAGGAAGATGGAATCCTCGTGAAGGACGGAGGCTCCCATATAAGAAAGCTCTCGAAGCTCTTTGTAGGTAATGATATCAATAGGTTCAGATTGTAAATGATTCTTGGGATCTGCAACAAGAAAGCCCGAAACATCTGTCCAGTTCTCCTATATATCAGCTTTGATAGCTCTTGCAACTATAGCGCCTGTAATGTCTGAACCGCCTCTTGAAAATGTCTTAATGCTTCCATCAGGCAAGGAGCCATAAAATCCCGGAATGACAGCATATTCAATTTTTTAAGTTTCTTTGCAAAGTACTCTCGTTTGTTTTTCAGAGTCAAATACTCCATTCTTATCAAAGAAAAAGAACTGTTGCTGCATCTATGAAAGCAAAATCCAAATATTTTGCCATAATAATACCATTTAAGTATTCGCCTCTTGAAGCGCATAATCTTTCCTGCCTTTTTCTTAAGGTTTTTTCTCTATAATGGCAAATTCATCCTCGAGAGATAGCTCTATGCCAAGCCCCTGCTATGATTTCATGTATCTGACTTAATATCTTCAAATTCTTCAGAAAAGTCCTCTCCATTAGAAGCCTTCTCCTGACATTTATAAAGTAAATCTGTCACCTTTATATCAGCATTGAACTCTCTTTCCCGGGTGCTGAAGGTATGGCATAATGCCTCTCCTTCTCAGACTTTGATTATCTCTCCAACCTTCTTAAACTGTTCTGCATTTGCAAGCGAACTTCACCAAATTTACTACCTTTTAACAATTCTTTTTCCTCCAAATCATCTAAAGTAAAACATCGTATCCTCAAAATAATAACATTTGCAAATACCACTTTATAAGCGTAACGCTTAATCGTAATATTTGCAAGATATTTTTACTAAAAATTATTATTATTTTTATTTTTTACACTCAAATCTCTGGTTAACTCTTCGAATTCAGCCTCAGTTAAAGGCGAGGTGATGAAAGCAAATTCTCCCCTACCCTATCAGATTTTACTTCTTCAATTCCTGATATCTTCAGCTTTGCAGCCTCTTTTCTCACTCCTCAGGCACTCTTACAAAGAACTTCTGCTTATACTCTGATGTCACCAAGAGTAAGCTTTTTCTTCATCCCAGTTGATATCAAGATGTCTGTCCTTATTTCTAATAGCTTCCACCACATCTGCAACTACAGCACTTGCAGTAGGAAGTTTGCCCGCTCCCCTGCCGTAGAACATAACATCATCAACCATATTTCCCTTTATTAAAACGGCATTGAATACATCTTCTACGCTGTGTAGAGGCTGATTCCTGCTTAGCATTACAGGAGCAACTCTTGCATAAACAATTCCATTATCCTTCTTGCTTTCGCCTATTAGCTTAATAGTAGCATCTAAGGACTTGGCATACTCCATATCTTCCTTGGTTATTTTCGATATCCCTCTACTGGGATGTCTTCAAAGTCAACCTGCTTTGCCATGAGCAAGAGAAGTGAGGATGGCTATCTTTCTACCGCTGTCGTATCCCATCCACATCCGCACTTGGATTTCTCTCAGCATAACCCATAGCCTGCGCCTCTTTTAAGACTGTGTCATAGTCAAGCCCTTCTTTATCCATCTTGGTGAGGATATAGTTGGTGGTTCCGTTAAGAATGCCCTGAATCTCAATTATTTCCTCTGCTGTAAGAGAATAATTAGAGGTCTTATTACAGGGTATACCTCCTCCCTACACTGCTTCAAATAAGAAGTTGACATTTTCTCCTTATAAAGCTTAATAAGCCTGCACGATACTTTGCCACAAGCTCCTTGTTAGAAGTACACACACTCTTTCCCTGCTTCAATAGCAGACTTTACAAAATCGTAAGCAGGCTTGGTTCCTCCCATTGTTTCAACTACAACTGATATCTCATCGTCTTTTAAGATATCGTTAAAATCGTGAGTAATTAAGTTTCTCAGCAGGATCTCCAGGCATATCCCTAAGATCGCAGATTCTCTTTACCTTAATCTCTTCTCCTGCCTTTTAGCTATGCTATTGCTGTTTGATGTAATCAACCCTCAAAAACTCCGAACCTACAGTTCCATATCCTATAATTCCTACATTTACCATTCTTCACCTCTAATTTATTCTCTTGCGAGTATTTTCATTCTTCTAATTCCGTCAATTGCTTCTACGCTTGCCACCATATCAGTAACATCAGTCAGATCCGTTAAGAATCTGCAAAGCTCAGTGACAAAGAAGCCAAGCCGTTAACCGGTATACTTTGGTGGATAGTCAGTATGTTTTACTCCCATAACAGGCTACCTCCTTAAGCACTTCGAAAGCAGTCCCTGTCTATCCTCCATTTTCAAGCAAAAATGAGATTGTCTTTCCTCTTGCATCTTCATAGAAATAGTTAATTTCATCTTTGTACTTATAAAAACGAACTTCTGCTTATGCCTACAGCCTCCGCTGCCTCACCCTACGGTCATTACCTTTTTGGTCTCAAGCAGCTTTCTTTGCTTCAACCACCTGTAATAAAGAACTCTCAGGTAAAGCCCTTTCTGAAACTAAATAGAGTTTATCTTTTCCATTTCTTCCACCATATCAAAATCTTTGTATGTCATAACGGTCATTTGTGTGTAACAGAAAAGAATATTAACACAGACTACCATTAATTGTAAGTGTTAAAGCTAATAGTTTTATACTTTATTTTAGGGGTTTTACTATCAAATTTGCCATATAGATTCATCTCAAACCCTATTTACCGTTAAAAGCCGTATAGTTCTACAATCAAATTTCTGTTTTACTAATTCGCCTCCTGTGACGAGTCTCATAAGGAGATCTATATATCCGCCGCCGCAATCCTTATAGATTATTCTATTAGATAGGGAATTTAATTTTTCATTTAAAAAGCCAGCACAGGAATATCTCCCATACTGACTTATTATAGTTAATCTTCTTTTAATGCTCTTCCATTTTTAGATATGCATTGATAAAAGGATCAAAGTAGCCATCAAGAACCGCCCTGGTATCGCTATTTCTACATTTGTCCCATGATCCTTTGACCATGGTATATGGCTGGAAGCACATAGGAACGAATCTGGCTGCCCCAGGCAATGTCTTTTTTGCTCTCCTCTGATACCTGCTTCCTTAGCCTCTCATTTTCCTGCTGCTTTCAGCATATAAAAGCTTTGCCTTTAACATCTGCATAGCTCTTGGCTTTATTCTGGAAACTGAGAACGCTCATTCTGACAGCTTACTACTATTCCCGATGGAAAATGCGTAATTCTAATCGCAGATGAAGTTTTTGTTGATATGCTGTCCACCTGCACCGCTTGAGCGGAAGGTATCTATCCTTATATCATCATCTTTTGATTTCGATATCTATATCATCTTCAATATCCGGCATTACATCACAGGATACAAAAGGAGGTCTGCCTCTTTCCCGCAGCATTGAAAAGGTGAAATACGAACCAAACGGTGCACTCCATGCTCACTCTTTTTAGGTAGCCATAGGCATTGGTTCCCGTAATTTCAATGGTACAGGACTTTCGCCTGCTTCTTCTCCTGCCAGATAGTCGATAACCTCTGTCTTATATCCCTTTGCTCTCGCCCACCTTGTGTAGGCTCTCATCAGGATGCTTGTCCAGTCACAGGCTTCAGTACCGCCTGCACCCGCAGCTTAAGGTGATAATAGCATTATCTTTATCATAAGGTACCGCTTAGCAGGGTTGAAATTCTAAGAGTATCAAACTCTGTCTTAAATCTCTCAAGTTCGTCATCCTATTTCTGAAATCATAGGAGCAGTCATTTTCTTCTTCTGCCATTTCTACTAAGTGCACCTATGTCATCAAAGAGCCCCTGCAGCTCGTCAAAGCCTTTCTATATTATTTTTAAGACCTGATATTTCAGCCATCAGTGCATTTGCCTTCTCTGCATCGTCCCAAAAATCCAGGCTTTCGGATATGAGTCTGTTTAACTCCTCGAGCCTCATCTTTCTTGCTCGTTAAGTCAAAGTGAATCCCTCACTTCGACTAATGGCTCTGCTAAGAGTTTAATGTAACTTTTGAACTGGTCTAACTCTACCACTATCTCACCACCTTTTATTTATTATTCTGAAAAAGATTTCTATAACCTAGGGCAGTATGGGTTGGCAGGTGCAGCTTGGGTTATGAGAATGACCTACAGGTTGGTTAAGATTAGTTTAAAATACTGGTGTCTGCTTATAGCTGTTAAGGTATCATCTAGCGCGGCTCCTTTGCTTCTCTTGGCTGACTTGGACATGGAATAATAAATTGCGGGCTATGACATTACTGCAAGCCTGCCCAACCAACTTTGTTGATTTTGTGAAATCATTATCCTCCAGCATAAAGAATGTAAGTATCTTAATGTAATTCATTGAAACTTACACCTAACCTAATTTGACTTGTGCTCTTTGTTTTCCTTATATAATGTATTCAAATGTTGGGTCAGAACAGTATCTAATTTTCCATAATCAGGCTGTCACGAGAGTTAAATGTCCATTCCTTTCGAATATAGACGAAAATTAACATTTTCCTATATTTTTTCACTTTAGCCTTAGATTCTCAACCTTATATTCCATAAACAGTCTCGTAAATGGCCGGTATCTTTTTTTCTTCTGATGAGGATGAATTTGAACTGTTTTTTATGCAGAAGACTGTGATGCAACTGTGTCAGTTTCTTTGGTTGGTTATCCCCTGGTATGGTTCTGCTTATTGTAGAATTGACCTTTGTAAAATCCTGTCATAATAGCTAGTCCACCATCTTCCGATACATTTCTTTTTTTATCCATAATTAAACCTCTTTTTATAGTGTTTCGTCAATTTCCCCTAATTATAATTGCTGATGAAGTTGCTCCTGGCTTTGCCTCCTTCTCAAAAAGGCATAAAACCACTTACCTATAATCTTGACTGGCGTTTTATTTTTAGTTGTAAAAACTGCAAAAGCTATCATAATTACAACATATTATTGAGTACAAAGATAAAGCACTTTTAATGGTATATCAAAACTAAGCAAGATGCTGTATTACATTTAACACAAATAAATTCATTACAACAAACATTATTATAAAACCAAATAAATATACAGTTTCTTTTTTCAATTTTA